>Ga0335079_10000124_pt1 | contig 89396 bp, 69 predicted proteins | sample Lox_Sample_33_FD_206719 | JGI IMG/M metagenome (GOLD analysis project Ga0335079, IMG submission 206719) | Soil microbial communities from Loxahatchee National Wildlife Refuge, Florida, United States - Lox_Sample_3.3 | ecosystem: Environmental > Terrestrial > Soil > Wetlands | place: USA... | reverse complement strand
TTCTCGTTCGACTTGCATGTGTTAGGCACGCCGCCAGCGTTGATTCTGAGCCAGGATCAAACTCTCGTTTGAAACCTGTTCGCCTACCGACGGGTAGAAGGTAGGCTGCCAGCTCCATCGCTCGAAAGGATGTGCTGGCGACCACTTCGAGTTCTCTTGCGAAAACCGAGTGGCCTATCTTGTGAGATCGTTTCAGACTTATGCCTGAATCCGTTCTCTCACGACTGGCACGTTCAACCAAGTTGTCAAAGACCGAATATCGCTTGTCCGCCTGAGCGGCGCGTATCCAGTCCAGGCGGAACGCACATAGTGCGAATCCGACTGTCCTCGAAACCCTTTAAACATACCGTGCTGCGGAAAACCCTGTCAACGCACGCAACCCACAGAATTTCCACGAGATTTCCACAATGGGAAGGGTCTGGTCGGCGGATCGGGAGGCGAATCCCAGGTTTCAAAGTTGCAAGGTTTTCAACGTTTCAAAGTTAAAACCCTAACACCTTTAATTCTATGAGATTACGGCTCTTTTCAGCACGCAACGGTATTGCCTTCCGCTTCGAGAGCGCAACGAATTCGGCGCAAGCCGAAGCGGAAGACTAAGAATTGATAAAAGATCTAAACTTTTGGAGGTCCTTGCCTTGAAGGTACCCTTCAGAAACCTACCGGTGTTTCCGAATCAAGCCCCGTGGCCGGGGCGATTAGGGATTTCAATCCCTTTAAACCTTTAGATGCCGGACGCGCACGAGAGTTGCAGAAAAGCGCCCAGCCAGCCACACAAATGCTCTCGATGAATTGTTTATACCAGATGAATTGGAAAAAGCGCAAGCCCTAATCGGTTTTTTGATAGGAATGTTTATCCTTTGGGTGCGGCGCCAGTCCGGCGACGGAGGCCGGTGCGGAGTTCTAACAAACGAACAAGCTTTGTCACGCATTTCGCAGGATTTTCCCGAAGTTGGCACTCCCAAACCCGCAAGACTCTCATGCCAAGTCGTCGGAGTGCCCTGGAAACTAGAATGTCTCGTCTGCGGTTCTTCGCAAGCTTCGCCGACCAGTAGTGGCGGTTCGTTGAAGGAATGTGCCCACATTGTGGACACCCGTGCCAGAAACAGCCATCTACGAATACCGCTAATTGCTTTTTCCTGAAGTAGAAATCTGGTTGGCCGGGTATGGAAGAGTCATGCATTCGCCACCCGGATATTCCTGCTGCCACGATATGAGCGCGCAGCCTCATCTCGGTCGTCTTGTTTCTCCGCGAGCGGATCGCCCTCATATTGGAGCGACGCGACTCAGAAGTCGACGCAAATTCGGGATTAAAGCACATGGAACTCGATACTCTTGGATGGGGCTGCTAAATCGCTGATTCCTAGGGGGACAAACCCCACCCGCTTCTCTGGAAGATTCTCCGACGTTATGTAGTCGTTGAAAAGTACGCAGTAGACGTGAACATCCGGTAGCAGGCCATCCTGTCGATCTAAAGAGCTCTTTGACACCCCGAGCGAAGCGTCAGCAATGGTTCGATCATATTCGCCATTCTTACACTGCATGGAAACTAGTGGACGATGCGGGAATGACCCGAGGGGAGGAGCCCAAATTATGTCCAAGCCTCCATCCTTCTCCTTACCCAACAGGACGTTCTTGGTGAAACCCAGATGCTTCTCAAGGTATTCGTTGAATTTCTTGGTCTGCTGATTTTTAGTCCGCTTCCATCCTATTCGATGTATGACGCCGGTAGTCCGGAGAGCCAGCCTTTCTGTAACACTCGTTTCGAACTCCGCGCTGCGCTGAGGATTGCTTCGAATATTCCGCATCAGGTCGACGAAGTCAATGTAGACGGGATCCAAAGCCGTGAACCTTCCTGTACCAGCATCGTAATCAAATGGAAGAGAACCACCCCGGGATTCAAAATGATGGACCAAGGAATTTACAGCATCGGTAAGAGCACCGTCGTCGCTGCGACGGTACTCGAGGTCTAGATCTTCCATTAACGGGGATCGCATCCCGTCAGCCACAGAATCATCGGGCGTAATTACCACGGACTTCGCGCTGGCTAATTCGCTACAAACAGTCTCAAACAATCTAAAGGTTGGACTTAGCATTTGCGAGATAACTTTTCACTGCTTTCTCGAAATCCTTGAACGTATCTGCCAAAGTCTTTTCGACCGCTACACGACTATTTAGCCTTAGGGCATCCTTGAACAACGAACTAATCTCATCAAGCAATCGTTCGAGTCGACGAACGTTCTCTTCTCGAGTTTCCACGAACATTAGGGCCAATTGAAGATCTGCTCCGCCCTCTAATGCGGCGCTGGCGTCACCCGAATTCAGAGTCTTTGCAAGCGAACTCAACTGCCGCGTGTCAAAAATGGTTGCAGTGGAGGGGTCCCGAGTCTTCTTTGATTTGTTGTACTTGCCATAGAGGAAATCGAGAAGATACGAAATCCTTCTTTTGTTGACGCTATCAACCTGAATCGTCTTCCTATCAACCTCGAGGCTGACATACTTTTTTATCCCCGACCGAGTTAATGCCTCTCCCAGTAGCCAAAAATCGTTACCCTCTGGAATCTCCATGCCTGTCTTGAGCAGAACGCGATAGGGGATGAGATACCTCTGAATATCACTTTTCGTTATGCCTAACTCGCGAACGACGCGATCTACATCGCCGGATTCTTTTATTTCACGATCTAAGAATTTTGCCTTGCTGAGGGGAGGCCATTCCCTGTAGCCGAGCAAATGTCTGAGTCCGAGATAGATTCGCTCAGCGCTCTCCCGTTCTGCGCCTTTCGGGAATTTAAGGACAGGTAATTCTTGAAGCGATTCTATGTGTTCTCTGTTGTCCAGAGTTTCATATCGCCCGCGGTTCCGGAGTATGTGCTTCACTGCCGCAAGCCGTCGATTGCCCTCAAGAACGACGAACCCCGCTTCGTCCTCGCGTACGACTAGGGGCTCGTAATCGATGAATCCATTTTCAAGAAAAGAATCGATCAACTCACCTGCGTAGAACGGCTTTGCGATCAGCAATTCTTCAATCTGTTCTGGTGTCTTATCCGAGAAGTCACCACCGAACCTTGGATTATTCGGGTCGAAATGAAGCTGCTCCGGAGAGACGTAGTCGAACTGCGCTCGTCCGGGGTCTTTCGGGCGTTTTGTTCTCGGGACTGGCAATTAAGAATCACTCCGTTAGGAATTCAATTGCTTTCGCTACGGCTTGAAATAGGGGCGGTGGTACCGCGTTTCCAATCATCTGAAACCGGTCCCTAACGCTGCCTTTTTTCCATCGCCACGAGCTTGGGAATCCTTGCAGCGCCGCGCATTCCCTGTACGAGAGTCTCCTTGCCTTTCCGTTGTGCGTAAATTTCCAGTGGTCTGTATCTATTCTTCGGAGAGGCGGACTTGAGGGGTGTAGAGGGACGTGACGCCAATGGCCGACAATACAAGGGCTAGGCTGACCCCACGGCAGCCTACGCTTGCGTGAGAGGTAGTACCAGTGAAACGGCTCTGTGTTGAACTCCCCATAAGGCCAGTTCGGAAGCGAGGACATCACGTCACGTTGGCTCGTGAATCTATTCCGAGTTCCGGGGCCGTGCGTGGGGTTCGGGAACTCGTACTCGAAGCCTTGGTCGGACCGAACCCCCACGAGGAACACCCGCTTGCGATTTTGGGCTACGCCATAATCTCTCGCATTCAGCACCGCCCACTTGACGCGATACCCGGCAGTACGGTAACGAATGAGTTGGTTGTCTAGTAGATCGCGATTCTCACCGAAAATCATGCCGTTAACGTTCTCAACGATGAAGGCTTTCGGTAGAACTTTGCGAAGAACGCGATCGAACTGCCGATAGAGGAAGTTTCTTTCGTCACTCTTCCACTCGCGCCGACCACCTTGCGTATAGCCCTGGCAGGGGTAACAACCGATCTGGAGGTCTGCAGCAGGAAAATCATCGTAATCGCGAATGTCACCGCATTTGATCTTCGGCTGTTTCAAATTGTCTTTGTAAGTCTCACAAGCAGTCTGCCAAATATCATTCGCCCAGATCACTTTGTATCCAAGCTTATGCAACGCGAGGTCGGATCCTCCGCAACCTGAGAAGAGCGAAATTGCTGATGGTCGAGTCACTTATGTACTGGAACGGCCGATTGTACCCGTTAGATGCGCCGTCGTGAAGTCAAAGTTCTAAGTCGTTCCGCAAAACGGAATTCGAGAACACGTGTGAGCTAAATCGTCGCCCACTTTGAGGAAACGTCCGGGCTAAAGCCTCCACCAAATCCCATCCTCTGACGCGGCCCTGAAGGGCCACTTCTCCATGAACGCATTCTCGTCCGGCACGGCTGAAGCCGTGCCCTGATACGAATCGCCTCTGAAGCTCCCCTTCCCTGCTAAATCTTCTTAGCGTTTCAGCAGGTGCCAGGCTTCTTTGTAGCGGTCGTACTTCGCTTCTTTCGGTTGGGTGGAGTGGGGCGTCAGGAGAAGATCCGACTGGCCGTTGGTGGCGCGGATGGGGAGGATGTACCAAGTGTCCGTCGGGATAACGTACGCGGCGATGAAGTCGATGTCTTTGGGGGAGTAGGGGACTCCGTTGGAGTCGAGGTGACATTTATAAGAGTTGCCGCGGTGGAAGATGGTGCACTTGACCTGGACGCGGCGGAAGCGTCCGCAATGGTCGGTGACGAGGTCGTAGGGGGAAGAGTCTCCCCAGGGCTTGGAGACGCGGAGGCCAAGTTCGGTGGCGCGCGTCATGAAGCGGAGTTCGGCCCATTCGCCACGGGTCTTGGCGTGGCGGAGAAGGGCGTGCGGAATGTGCATGCAGTTTCAACGGTCCCAGTTTTCGTTACGAGCTTCGAGCCTCGAGCTTCGAGTCCAATGTTGAGGCGCGCCAGACGCGCGATATTGCATTCTTGCGAAAAACGCGAGAATGTTCGCGCGGCGCGCCCAGATCCTTCGTTCGCGCAAAATGCGCGCTCTCGCAGGATGACAACGCTATAGAGGTTTCGGTCCAGATTCCTCGTCGCGCCCAAAACGCGCTCCTCGGAATGACAACACTTCTAGTAAGGAAATAAAAAAGGCGGCCTGGTGGCCGCCTATTCTTTTTCTACCCTCTATTTCCAGAATAGCAATTTAGAGGGGGTAAAGTGGCCATTTTTCGAGAAATATATTTCGTGTGATTCCAGCGAGTTATAGAGATTTGTGATTGTAAGGGGGCTTGACAGGAAATCTCCGTCGCTGGCCTTTGGTCGTTGGTCGTTAGTCTTTCGCCAACTTAATTGATTATCTCCGGCAGAAATCCCCACTTCTCGCGCACATATCGCGCGAGAAATGGGGCACCCTTGCGGCGGAAGACAAGCGGTGCTGCGGCGAAATGCATGGATCCTGAGCGCACACAACGCGCTCAGGATGACAACCCGGGGCGGAAACGCTAGAAAGTCAGCGGGTCTTGCCGTCGTCAGTTTTGCGGAGAGTGGATTCTGGGGGCGGGTACTGGATTGTGCCTTTGAAGGACGAGATGTCTTCTTTGTGGTAGTCGGGAAAGGGGAGATTGTTGCCATCGCGGAGGTCGGCGATTTTTTTGGCGGCGCTGTCGGCTTTTTCTTTTTCCAGTCCGGCATCGCGGCTGATGTAGAGAGTCTGTGCGGGGAGCGCGAGGCCTCCGCCGGAATCTTCCATGACATCCATGATGCGGAGGAGCAGGTCTTCGCGGACGGCGGCGAATTCGTTGAACTCGCGCGTGAGGACGTACGAAAAGATTTCAATGCTGAGCGACGTGCCGGCGATGTCAGTGAGACGCACGCGCACGCTTTGCGTTTCGATCCTCGGATGACTGTAGAGCAGCTTGCGAATTTCCGAAAGCACGAAGCGGACGTGATCGGGCTTGCTCTCCGGACGCAATCCAAGCGTGGTCTTGAAGAGAATCTTGTCGCGTCGGCTGAGGTTTTCAAGATTGATAGTCGCGACCGTGCCGTTGGGAATCGCGACCAGCGTGCGCTCATCAGTGCGGATGCGGGTGGAGCGAAGGCCGATGTCTTCGACGGTGCCGGTGCGGTCACCGAATTTGCAGACGTCGCCGACGCGGAAGACTTCGTCGCCGAGAACAGAGACTCCGCCGAAAAGATTTTCAATCGTTTTCTGGGCGCCGAAGCCGATGGCAAGGCCACCGATGCCAAGCCCGGCGAGCGCCGTGCTCATGTTGAATCCGAGGTTGCCGAGCACGGCGAGGATGCCGAGAACAAAGATGACGAACTTCAGGATGCGTTCGCCCAGGAGCACGAGCGATCCCGTGCCAGCGTGTCCGCGCGACAGAGCTCGGGACCGGACGCGGTAGAGCGACCAGCGAACGATACGCCAGGTGATCCAAGTACCGCTGAGGATTAGCGCGATTGACGTCGTCTGGAAGTAGTAGTGCCGGGTCAAGAGCGGCATCCGCAGATAGACGATGATGATCTGATGGATCAGAGTCGCGGCCAGCAGCCAAGCGGGCCCGGAGACGGAACGCCAACCGGCAACGTCGAGATGTCCGCGACGCTTGGCCCACCAGCGCAGCGGAATTTCGAGGATGTAGAGCACGAGCCAGCCGAGTCCGGCCGCGATTGGAATCGCGATCAGCATCGCCACCCACTGCCAAAGAGGCATGCCGGCGAACTGATGCTTCACCAGGACGCTCGGGAGCTTGGTTTCGACCTGTCGCGCCTGAGCCTGCTCGTAGAGCTCAGGAACCTTTACGAGCGTCTCAGAAGAGATGAGCCAGATTTTCGCGCCGCTGGGATCGGAGACGCGGATGAGGTCGAGATCGTCTTCGACGTCCCCGGCAGACATGGTGCCTAATTTCTGGCGGCCGAGAGCAACACCTTCCTGCGGGATTCCTTCAGCAACGTTGTAGCGGTTGAGATTGCCGCTGAAGGCGTGATCGAGAACGAATTTCAGCTTGGTGGCAAGCTGCTCACCTTCTGCTTGACGGTGAGCAGGTGTCATCTGCAGATAGAGCGCGGCGATGGTGTAGTCGCCGGACTGGGCGGCCTTGAGGAATCCGAGGACGGTGTTGGAGGGCGTGTTGCGGCCCAGAGGATCCGTGGGAGTGGTGCTTGCAGCGGCTGGTGGCGGCTGAAGAGCGGTGATTTGCGCGCACGCGGCGACGACGGGCGTGAAGCAGAGCGCGAAGATCAGGATTGATTTGCGGAGAGAGAGCATTCTGTTGCGCGCTGGTCCGTGCGAGACCTCATTGTAACGGAGACTATCGTGCGGATGAGATCGACGCTGACGGAATGCCCACCCTCTTTCGCAAAAGGCGCGAAAGAAGGGTGGGGCAACCGCTTCTTTTACGCGCAAAGTCCCCACTTCTCGCGCACACTACGCGCGAGAAATGGGGCACCCTTTCAGTCCAACTGCTTATCAGGCTCGCTTGGGGCGGTAGATGTGGGTGCTGGTGCCGTAGAAGACTTCGGCGGACTCCATGATTGTTTCTGAGAGAGTTGGGTGCGGATGGATGGTCAGGGCCACGTCGCTGGCCAGGGCTGCCATCTCGATTGCCAAGACGCCTTCGGCGATCATTTCGCCTGCACCTACGCCAACGATACCGACGCCTAAGACCCGCTCCGTCTGCGGGTCGAGGATCATCTTGGTCATGCCCTCGGGACGATCGAGGGTGATGGCTCGGCCTGAGGCGGCCCATGGGAATTTTGCAACTTTGATTTCGCGATTTTCTTTTTGGGCTTGCGTTTCGGTCATGCCCGCCCATGCGACCTCCGGATCTGTGAAGACTACGGCAGGAATCGCGTTGGGCTCGAAGGCGACTTTGTGTCCGGCAATGGCTTCGACGGCAACGCGTCCTTCATGCGAGGCCTTGTGGGCGAGCATGGGCTCGCCCACGACGTCGCCGATCGCATAGATCGCAGGGTCGGCGGTCTGGAGCTGCTTGTTGACCTCGATGAATCCCTTGGGACCTACTTTGACTTGCGTCTTGTCGAGGCCCGGGATTTCGGAGTTGGGCTTGCGTCCGACTGAGACGAGGACGCGGTCGAAGACCTTTTCCTGGTGGCTCCCGTCCTGGGCTTTCAGCGTGGCGCGGATTGAGTTGCCTTCGTCCTTCACGGCTGCGACGGTTGTGTTCAGCAGGATCGAGTCGAACATCTTTTCGAGACGCTTATGAAGAGGAAGCACCAGGTCGCGATCGGCGCCCGGAAGCAGACCTGACAGCATCTCTACAACCGTGACGCGCGTGCCCAAGGCGGCGTAGACGGAGCCGAGTTCGAGGCCGATGTATCCACCGCCGACGACGAGCAGGGTGCCGGGAATGTCTTCGAGATTGAGGCCGCCGGTCGAATCCATCATGCGAGGCGTGTCGAGTTTCAGGGTCGGCACTACTGCAGGACGTGATCCGGTGGCGATGATGATGCGATCGAAGGTAAGGGATTCTTCGGAGCCGTCTGCTTTCGTTACCCGCAACGTGGCTGAGTTCTCAAATGCGGCGCGGCCTTGAACGTAGTGGACTTTGCGCTGCTTGGACAGAACACCTAATCCGCCGGTGAGTTTCTTGACTACGCCTTCTTTGAACGAACGCAGGCGGGCGAGATCGATCTTCGGTGCGTTGAACTCGATGCCCCAGTCCTTTGCCTGATGCGATTCTTCGATCAGCTTGGCGACATGGAGCAAGGCTTTCGAGGGGATGCATCCGCGGTAGAGACATACACCACCCGGGTTGAGTTCCGGGTCGATGAGCGTTGTGTTCATGCCGAGATCGGCAGCGAGAAATGCGGCGGCGTATCCGCCTGGGCCGGCGCCTACGACTGCTACATTGAGATTTACGTTCTCTGACATTTGGGACCTTGAACCAGACTAAAATCTTGAACCACTAAGGACACTAAGGTTCACGAAGGAAAACCTTTACACCTTCATATCCTTAGTTTCTTATCCCTGGACTGATAACAGGAACGGTTGTTCGAACGCTTCGGCGATCCAGCGGAGGAAGCGGGCTGCGTCAGCACCATCGATCAGGCGGTGGTCGTACGACAGGGAGAGCGGCAGGATCAGGCGCGGCTCGAATTTGCCATTGATCCATTCCGGCTCCATGCGAGAGCGCGATAGTCCGAGAATCGCGACCTCAGGATAGTTCACGATCGGCGTGAATCCGACGCCGCCGATGCCTCCGAGATTGGTGATGGTGAACGTTCCGCCTTCCATGTCGCCCGGAGTGAGCTTCTTGTCGCGGGCTTTCTTTGAGAGACCCGAGAGCTCGACTGCGAGCTCGACGATGTTCTTCTTGTCCACGTCGCGAATGACCGGAACGAGCAGGCCGCGGTCGGTGTCAGCAGCGACGCCGATGTTGATGTACTGCTTGTAAACGATCTCTTCCTTATCGATGTCGATGCTGGCGTTGAACTGCGGGAAAACTTTCAGAGCCGCCGCGCAGACTTTCAGCGCGATGGCGGTGACGGTCATCTTGCCGCCGGCCTCTTCGGCCTTGGGAGCGAAACGGGCACGAAGCTGTTCGAGTTCGGTGATGTCCGCGCGATCGTGTTGTGTCACGTGCGGGATCGTGTTCCAAGCTTCAGCAAGATGCTCGGCAGTCTTGCGACGAACGCCACGCATGGAAACGCGCTCGATCTTGCCCCACTTGCCAAAATCGGGGAGCTGCGGCTGGGCAAAGTGCCCGGCGCGAGGGGTGGCTTGGACTGCGGTGGCGGCTACGGAGAGCAGAGCTTTGGTGTGTCCCTTGACGTCTTCTTCGCTGATGCGTCCGCCAGGACCCGCACCTTTCACCTCGTAGATGTCGACGCCGAGCTCACGGGCGAGGCGACGGACATGCGGTGCCGCAGCGACGGGTTGACGATGCTCCGTGCCGGCGACCTTGCCGAGTTGCGCGGGCATCGAGAACGACGGCGCGGGAGCCTTCGGCTGATCCGGAGGCAGGGCTTGCTCTTCGGTCTTCCCTTCCGCGCGAATCGCAGCTTGGAATGCGAGGCGCGCGCCGTGTTGTCCAGAAACGTGTTCGACTGGAGCAGTGCGCGGTTTGGGAGGAGCAGGGGCTGCGGCTCCGCCTTCGAGGGTGAAGATCACCTGTCCAACTTTGACCTTGTCGCCTTCTTTTACTTTGACTTCTTTGACCACTCCACCAACGGACGAAGGCACTTCGACGACTGCTTTGTCGGTCTCCAGTTCCATCACCGGCTGACCTTCGGAGACTTTGGCGCCCGGAGAAATCATGAGGCGGACGAGATCGCCTTGGGTAATGTTCTCGCCGAGTTCGGGGAGTTTGAATTCGGCGGCGCCGGGAGTTGGGGCGGCAGTGGGAGCAGGGGCTGGTTCGGACGAAGCAGCAGGCGGCGTTGGCGCGGTTTGCTTTGGAGAGGACTGTGGTTGCGGAGTCGGAGCTGGGGCTTGCGCTGGAGCGGCAGATTTTCCTTCGGCGCCGTCGACGGTGAAGATGACTTGGCCAACTTTGATCTTGTCGCCTTCTTTGACGCGGATTTCCTGCACGGTTCCGCTCACCGACGATGGGACTTCGACGACAGCCTTGTCGGTTTCGAGTTCCATCACCGATTGCCCGGTATTAACCTTTGCGCCCGGCGCAACCATCAGGCGAACTAAGTCGCCCTGTTCGATGTTTTCTCCCAGCTCGGGAAGTTTGAATTCAATCACCGCGTCGTCCTCTCAATTTATTGGCGGAGTGCCGTCTCGGCATTTCCCATCCGCCCTTCGGCCTGGGTTTATTGAATCTTCAATGTACCCGTCGGCCCAAGAATCTCTTTCTGCTCCACTAAGTCGTCGCGCGTAAGAACTTTTCTTCCGGCCCTCCGGGGCTGGATCATTCCTACTTCTCTTCCCCACGGCTTGCGGCGTGGGCTGCATTCTTTCGCCGCTTCGCGGCTTGCTACTGCTAACGCTTCGCGGCCTCGCCTCGGTTGAACTCTTTCGTCGCGCCGCGGCTTCGTCTTAGCTGATCGCGGGGTTTGCTTTATCTGGATGAATTCCCAGATCCTGGATTGCGCGTTTCACGATGTCGTTGCCGATTTTCTTTTCACGGGCTAGCGCTCCCAGAGTGGCCAGAACAATGTGCTTGGCGTCGACTTCGAAGAAATCACGCAGAGCGGCACGGTTCTCGCTGCGTCCGAAACCGTCGGTGCCCAGCGAGACCAGCTGTCCCGGAACCCACTTGCCGAGGCTCTCCGGCAGGACCTTCATGTAATCCGACGCTGCGATGAATGGTCCCGGCGCGTCCTTCAATGTTTGCGTGACGTAGGGAACCTTCGCCTGCTCGCCAGGATGCAGCATGTTCCAGCGCTCGCAGTCGTTGGCGTCGCGATAGAGTTCCTTGTAGCTGGTGACGCTCCACACGTCGCAGCCCACGCCGTACTGCTCTTCGAGAATCTGCTGCGCCTTGAGAACCTCGTACATGATCGTTCCGCTGCCCAGCAGTTGCGCGCGCAACTTCGCATCGGTCTTCGTGGTTGACTTGAAGCGATATAGGCCCTTCAGGATGCCTTCCTGGCAATTGTCGGGCATGGCGGGCATCGGCAGCGGTTCGTTCGTCACCGTCAGGTAATAGAAGATCGATTCCTGATCGATGTACATGCGCTTGATGCCGTCCTTAATGATGATGGCGATCTCGTAGGCGAACGCGGGATCGTACGCGTGCAGGTTCGGAACCGGCAGCGCCAGTACGTGGCTGTGACCGTCCTGGTGCTGGAGACCTTCGCCGGCGAGCGTGGTGCGTCCGGCGGTACCGCCGATGAGGAATCCGCGACAGCGCATGTCGGCTGCGGCCCAGATCAGATCGCCGATGCGCTGGAATCCGAACATGGAGTAATAGATGAAGAAGGGGATGGTGTTGATCCCGTGGTTGGCGTAGGCACAACCTGCGGCGATCAGAGAACACATCGATCCGGCTTCGGTGATGCCTTCTTCAAGGATCTGGCCGTTTTTCGCTTCCTTGTAATAGAGGAGCGTGTCCATGTCGACCGGTTCGTAGTTCTGTCCGACGCTGGAGTAAATGCCGACCTGGCGGAAGAGAGCCTCCATGCCGAAAGTGCGGGCTTCGTCGGGAACGATGGGGACGATGAACTTGCCGAGTTCAGGATCGCGCAGCAGTTTCGCTAAGAGGCGAACGAAGACCATGGTGGTGGAAACTTCGCGGCCCTCGGTGCCCTTGTGAAATTCCTCGAAGTTGGAATCGGGGAACGGCTTCATTGGCGTGGCGCGGACTTTGCGGGCCGGCATGTATCCGCCGAGCTGCTGACGCTGCGCCTGCATGTACTTGATCTCCGCGCTGTCGTCGGCGGGACGGTAGAACGGAGCCTCGTGGAGTTCGTCGTCGGGGATTGGAATGCCGAAGCGCGAGCGGAACATCTCGAGCTCGTCTTCGTTGAGCTTTTTCTGCTGGTGCGTGATGTTCTTGCCTTCGCCAGCCTCGCCGAGTCCGTAACCCTTGATGGTCTTGGCGAGGATGATGGTTGGGGTTCCGGTGTGATCGACAGCCGCGCGGTAGGCGGCATGAACTTTGATGGGATCGTGGCCGCCGAGACGCATGCGGGCGAGTTGATCGTCGGACAAATGCTCGACCATCTTCAGGAGCCGCGGATCGGTCCCAAACAGGTTCTGGCGGAAGTAAGCGCCGCTCTCGACGAAATACTTCTGATACTGTCCGTCACTGACTTCACCGAGACGGCGCACGAGCAGTCCGTCGCGATCGTTCTGGATGAGCGTGTCCCAGTCGGAGCCCCAGATGACCTTGATGACGTTCCATCCAGCGCCGCGGAAGATGGCTTCGAGTTCTTGAATGATTTTGCCGTTGCCGCGGACGGGGCCGTCGAGGCGCTGCAGGTTGCAGTTGACGACGAAGATCAGGTTGTCGAGCTTCTCGCGCGACGCGAGGGTGATGGAGCCAAGAGATTCGGGCTCGTCCATTTCGCCATCACCGAGGAAGGCCCAGACTTTTCCGCCGGTGGACGGCTTCAGTCCACGATTCTCAAGGTACTTGATGAACCGCGCGTGATAGATGGCCTGGATCGGGCCTAGCCCCATGGAGACGGTGGGAAATTCCCAGAAATCGGGCATGAGCCACGGATGCGGGTAGGAGGTAAGGCCTCCGCCGGGCTTCAGCTCGCGGCGGAAATTCTGGAGCTTCTCTTTGGACATCCGGCCTTCGAGATAGGCGCGGGAATAGATGCCGGGGGCAGCGTGTCCCTGAAAGTAGACGATGTCGCGGTCGCCGGTGTCGGTCTGGGCGCGGAAAAAGTGGTTGAAGCCGACTTCATATAAGGTAGCGGCGGAAGCGAAGGTCGAGATGTGGCCGCCGATGCCTTCCTGAATCTTGTTAGCGCGCACGACCATGGCCAGGGCGTTCCAGCGGACGAGGCTCTTGATGCGGCGCTCCATCTCCTGGCTGCCCGGGAACGGCGGCTGCTGGCGGGAAGGAATTGTGTTCTGATAAGGCGTGGTCGCCGTGAAGGGCAGGTTGACGCCGGCTTCGCGGCGCGCGTGCAAGGCCAATTGCTGCAACAAGCGGCCCGCGCGATTGGGACCGCCGTGCGATAAAACATAGTCCAGGGAATCAACCCATTCCCTGGTTTCCAACACTTCTAGACCATCAGTTTCCGTCTGTGCCACTTATGATTTCCCCCAGAGGATAGCGAATATTCCATCATATCAATTGCGCGCATTTTTGCGGGGCGGAAACGCTTCCGGGCAGGCAGTACAATCTTGGGCGCGGGCTAGTGTGAAGGAGGCTGCATGCTGAAGATTGTCATCATCGTGCTGGTGGTGATCGCGGCGGTTTTGCTGGTTCCAAGGATGCTGTCGCGGTCGGAAACTCCGACCGCGGGGTCTGTTGCGCCTGAATTTACCTTGCCTTCGCAGGATGGCTCGCAGGTCAGCCTCAAGGATTATCGGGGGAAGTGGGTCGTGCTTTACTTCTATCCGAAAGATCAGACACCGGGTTGAACGCGGGAAGCCCACCAGTTCCAGGTGGATCAACCAAAGTATGCCGAGAGGAATGCAGTGGTGTTGGGAGTAAGCGGAGACAGCGTCGAGTCGCACAAGGAGTTCTGTACGAAGCAGGGACTCAACTTCAAACTGCTGTCAGACAGCGGGCACAAGGTGATGAATTCGTACGGGTCGATGACGAACCTTGGAGTGGTGAAGTTTGCGGCGCGGCATACGTTTGTGATTGATCCGACGGGAAAGATTGCGAAGGCGTTCACCAGCGTGGATCCGGCGAAGGCCAGCGAGCAGGTGCTGACGGAGTTGGATTCGTTGGAGAAGGCAGTGGTGATGAAGTAGATCTCCAGACCGGACTATCGAAAATCTGTGTCGTATTTCTTGAGGGCGATTTCACGGATCTGTTCGGGCGGGTAGCCCAAGCTTTGATCTCGCTGGCGCCATCAAGGCAATGGGCGCCCTGCTCTTCGCGCTTTTTGCGAAGGGCGGGTACCACTGAAGCCGACAGCGAACAGCCATGGTGTCGGCGGCATCGTACCCGCCCTTGCAAACGACGCAAGGGCGGGGCACCCTTCAGTCCATATGGCTTCCACCAACCCGAAAGGGTGGGCCACCCGCCGCTCGTTCCCATGCCGGGAACGATGACCTGGGGACGAGACCTGATTCGTAGTCAGAGTTGCAAGAACCCATTCGGACCTGCCACGGTACCGTCGTCATGTTCTGGAGTGTGTATTACGGGAACTCCTGATGACATCCAGCGACTGAATAAGCTTCGTGACTCCGAACCTGGAACCACTGTGAGTGTCACGGACTGGTTCTAAGGAGGTAGGGCATGAGTTGGAACGTGTGGTTTCTCGCTTGCTGCTTGTCGGCGGGCCTTCTCCTTGCGGCGGAGGGCCAGACGTCAGCACCAAAGGAAGCGTCGCGCGCCGAGAACAAGGCTCAGAGCATGGTTGTTCCTGCGCAGGTCGCGACACTCCTTCGTCCGATCTTGGACGAAAAGCAAAAGGGTGTTCAGCACGACGAGAGTCGCCTCAGTAAGTTGCTGTATGACTTAACTCAAAAGCAAAGTCATTTTGCAGATGAGGCGCTCGTCGTCCTAATGTGTTTCGATGTGGGAGAATCGCAAGAAGAAACCGATGCCGTAATTGCACGTGGCAAGAAGATGCTGCCCCTTCTGAAAAAATATCAGGACAAAAAACCCAGCATTGCCGGTCGCACTTATCCCGATTCCATGCTAAAGGGTTCTTCCGACAAAGCCGACACGTTCGAAGGCGCAGTCAAGGCAATCAATCACAGCTGGCACAGCACGGCGGACAACCCTGAAGGATAGGACTTTGAGTTTTTTCTCTTAGGGCGGGTGGCCCAGGCTTTGATCTCGCTGGCACCATCAAGGCAATGGGTGCCCCGCTCTTCGCGCTTTTTGCGAAGGGCGGGCACCACGGAAGCCGACAGCGAACAGCCATGATGTCGGCAGCATCGTATCCGCCCTTGCAAACGACGCAAGGACGGGGCACCCTCAGTCCATATGGCTTCCACCAACACCGAAAGGGTGGGGCACCCCGCCCATCAGCGAAAATCTGTGTCGTATTTCTTGAGGGCGATTTCACGGATCTGTTCGCGGGTTAGTTGCTTTGGGGGCGCGCCCGGCGCACTGCACGTATCACGGAAAAATCCATCCAATCCTGCCGGGGAGACCACCCAGAGCACGAGGAGTTCGTGATCGGGATTCTCAAATCCGTGCCATGTGTTCCTGGGGATGAAGATCGATCCACCTTTTTCCAGAGGATGCCGCACGTCGTTGAGAATGACGGTGCCGCTGCCATCGAGAACAAAGAAAGCTTCGTCCATCTTGTAGTGGCGGTGGATAGGAATGCCGGTGCCGGTCATCACTTGCTGCGTGCCCATTGCCAGGTTGTCTGAGCCGGTGGCCGCACCGAGTTTGATAAAGATGTTTCCACCGTCGCGAAAGTGGATGAGATGTTCGCCTTCGTTCGAGCCAAGCACATATGCTTGAGGCATCGCGGACTGACTCCCGCCTGAAGTATGCGGCAACATTTGACTGATGGCGAGGCCTCCGGCGGTGAAGAGGAACGATCGACGCTCTTGCTCGAATGGGCTCATGGGGGTTCCTGATTTCTCGGAGTGAGTTTGGGTGGTCATTGTATATGGAATCGATCGGGGCGAGAGCAAACCTCGGCGGCTGAAGCCGCACTTCTGGAATATCTCGGTGGCACGACTGAAGTCGTGCCCCTCCCTTTTCGTCTTCATCGTTCGACTGTAATCCGGTCCACACTTCAAGCTGCGCAAATACCCAGTTCTCGCAACACCGGCCAGAAGTGGGGCACCCCCGCGTGTGGTGGCCGATCACTCCCGCGTTGTTCAAGCCTGATGCAGCAGATTCCTCACCGGCTATCACCGGTTCGGAATGACAGTAGAAACTTGTGGCTACGGCGCTCGTGTGAGAGGAATCACAGCCTTTTGTCCCGTTGATCGATATAGTCGACGAAATCGCGCGAGTGTCGGTCCCTTTGGAGGAACTTACAAGGATCGGCATTCGTAAATCTAGTTATGCGGAGATTTGTCGACAGCTTCAGGCAAGTGCTGAACGCGATGTGGTCGCACAAGCTGCGCTCGTTCCTCACAATGTTTGGGATTGCGTGGGGCGTCGGATCTTTATTGCTTCTGGTTGGATTGGGCGAAGGCTTTCGAGCCGGGACGCAGAAGCAACTCACGAGCTTCGGCGAAGACTACATGCAGATGTACAACGGCCGCGTGCCGGCCGTCGGAAGCAGCCAGCTTTCTTCCCGTCAGTACTACTTGAACTACCAGGACTTTCTGGGCATCAAGAGTTCGCCCTACGTGCGCAATGCTGCGCCCGTAATCTACCGCGGGGACCTTCGACTGGTGAGCGAGTACGGCAGCAGCAATGGCTATGTGGATGGCGCCGAGCCGCAGTTCTACGACATACGGCGGCAGCCGATCGATCAGGGGCGCTGGCTGGACTGGACAGACGAACGGCAGCACAACAATGTCTGCGTGATCGGGAGTGAGTTTGTACGGCTGTTGTTTCCGGGGCATCCAGTAGTCGGCAGCCGGTTGCTGATCAATGGCGTGCCATTCCAGGTGATCGGGACGATCCAGAAAATCGGGCATGGCAATACCAATGATCAGAACATGCGGCTGGTGATGCCGTATTCCACGATGGCGATGTATTTCCCGATGAAAGGGGAAGGCAACGCGAACGCGCTGAAGTATGTGGCGTACCAACCGATCACGCGGGACAAGCACGAAGAGGCCAAGAAATCGGCGCGGGCGGTTGTTGCGAGAAATCATAACTTTGATCCGGAGACTCCGGATGCGTTTGATGATTGGGATTCTGTTGCAACTGCCGAGATGGTTGGAAAGATTTCCGATGCCATGGATGCGTTCCTGGGAGCAGTTGGTCTGGTTACGCTTGCGCTGGGAGCGATGGGAGTGGTGAACATCATGCTGGTGTCGGTGGCGGAGAGGACGCGAGAGATCGGTTTGCGCAAGGCATTGGGTGCGACGCGGCGGAGCATTTTGTTCCAATTCTTTCTGGAAGGGCTGATGCTGACGGCGATCAGCGGCGGCATCGGCATCAGCGTGGCGTATGGAGCAACACGGCTCTTCGGACTTGCGCCACCCATTGACGGGTTTGAACTGCCACATATTTATCCGGCGACGGCGGCGCTTGCCGCTGGGAGCCTGGCGGCGGCAGGAATCGTCGCCGGCCTGTATCCCGCGCAAAGAGCAGCATTGCTCACGCCGGTGGAAGCGCTCCGCCAGGAATGACTCATGATTCTGCCAAAAGACGTTTTCTCGGAAGCCTACGGCGCACTGCGGCATAACCGGCAACGAACTGCGATTACGATGCTGGGAATGGCTTGGGGGATTGCCACCGTTGTGCTGCTGCTGGCTTATGGCACGGGCTTCTCTACCGCGATTGTGAGCATCTTCAAATCATTCGCCAGCATGCAGGCGATGGTGGTGCAGGGCGGCCGTACCTCGATGCAGGCCGGAGGTAGCAAGGCTGGGACCAGCGTCCGTTTGACCAATGACGATATCGATCGGCTTCTCACGAATGTTCCGCAGATCGTGCGTATCGCCCCGGAATCGTATTACGAAGCGCCGGTGAGTTATGAGGGGCGTTCGTATACGTGGCAAGTCAGCGGGAGCAACTCAGCGCTGCAGGAGATCGAGAATCTGCAAGTAGACGCAGGACGTTTCTATAGCTCCGAGGACGTGCAGCTACGAGCACATATGTGCGTGCTGGGATCGGAAGCGAAGGAAAAATTGTTTTCCGGACGGTTCGCCTTGGGGGAAAGGATCCGGATCAATGGGATTCCCTACGAGGTGGTGGGAGTACTGAAGGCGCGGCCGCAGGAAGGCGAGAATAGTATCAACCGCGTGGTTTACATTCCGTTTTCGACCATGAGCGATTTCCGCGATACGCGCTACCTCGACGTGATCTGGCTCGACTTCATGGGATCGGAATATGGAGCGGTTGAGACCTCGATTCGCAACACACTGGCCGCGCAACACAATTTTCGTCCGGATGACAAGCGCGCCGTGATGATATTCACCCTGATGGAGCAGTTGTCGCAATTCCACATTATTACCATCGCCCTGCAGGCGCTGCTGGCATTCATCGGGGCGCTCACGCTGGGAATCGGCGGCGTGGGACTGATGAACATCATGCTGGTGAGCGTGACGCAGCGGACGCGGGAGATCGGCGTAGAGAAGGCGATGGGAGCGAGGCGCTTTGATGTGCTGATTCAATTCTTGTCTGAGGCGTTGGCGATTACATTTTTGGGCGGACTGCTGGGAGTCGTGCTCGCTTACATCGTCTCGTTCTCGGTGGGAAACCTTACTTTCTATAGCGCGCTCGCCAAACATGGAGAGGCGGGGGATATCCGGCTTATCATCTCGCCCGGGAGTGTACTGGTTGCAACCATGATCCTCACTCTGGTGGGATTGGTGAGCGGGATGATTCCCGCGATTCGAGCTTCTCGGTTGAATCCGATTGAAGCGCTGCACTACGAATAGGCGTTATCGAAAACCCACCCTCTTTCGCTGAAAAACGCGAAAGAAGGGTGGGGCAACCTCGATTGAGAGCACTCCGCAGAATTCACATCCCGACTTCTCGCGCACACTACGCACGAGAAATGGGGCACCCGCTTGTTGCATTTGCTTTAGAGTCAAAATACCCACCTTGATCGTGATGGCCCCATGCATCGCGTTACACTGAAGTGATGGCTACCGCCGCGCACAATGCTGTGCAAAATCCGACTTCCGGCGGATACCGGTTTCCGCCTGGGTTTGAACGGAATCTGATTTGGCTTGCGTTTCGGAGGTTTCGGCCTGCGAACCCCATCACGCTCTTTCAGCATCTTGCCGACACCTACGGCGACATCGCGCATTACAAGATCGGGTGGAATCACATTGTCTATTTGAATCATCCGGACTACATCCGAGAGTTGCTCGTCGTGCAGAACGACAACTTCATCAAAGAACGCACCGTGCAGAGAAGCAAGATGCTGCTTGGCGAAGGGATGATTACCGCCGAAGGTGCGCAGCATCGTTCGCAGCGGCAGGTGGCGCAGCCGGCGTTTCACCGGCAGAGAATTCCCGAATATGCGAACGCGATGGTGCGAGAGGCGGTCCAGATGCGGGAGAGCTTTCGCGGCGGCGAGCGGCGGGATATCGCCATCGATATGATGCACCTCACGCTGAACATTGTGGCTGGCACGCTTTTCGCAACGGATCTGCGGGATGAGGTGAACGAACTCGCCGATGCCATCAACCGCATCATGGGCCTCTACAACTTTCTGGTGCTGCTGCCGCTGGCGGAATTACTGGTGCACGCGCGGCCTCCGGGACTGGCGGCGTTCGTCAGGGCGCGGAAGAGAATCGATGCCGTTGTGTACCGGATGATTGAAGCGCACCGGCGCGAGCATTCTGACAGCGGAAGCCTGCTCGACCTGATGCTGGCGGCTGCGCCCGAACGTACAGACGAATCGGAGAAGTTACTGCGCGACCAGGTAATCACGATTTTTCTAGCTGGTTATGAGACTGTCGCCAATGCGCTGTCGTGGACGTGGTACCTGCTGTCGCAGAATCCGGAGTGCGAGCGCCGCTTTCACGAAGAGATCGACCACGAAGTGCAAGGACGTATTCCGTCGTATGACGACATTCCGCGGCTTCGTTACGTGGAGATGGTGATGGCCGAGTCGATGCGGCTTTATCCGCCGGCGTGGGCGATGGGGCGGTACGCGTTGCGAGATTTCCGGCTCGGGGATTTCTGTCTGCCGGCAAAAACCACTGTGCTAACGAGCCAATTCGTCATGCACCGGGATCCGCGGTATTTTCCAGATCCGCTGAGATTCGATCCGGAGCGATTTACTCCCGAAGCGAAGGCTCGGCGCATAAAGTTCACGTACTTCCCTTTCGGCGCGGGCTTCCGGCAGTGCATCGGAGAATCGTTTGCCTGGATGGAAGGCGTGCTGCTGCTGGCGACGATCGGGCAGAAATGGAAATTCAAGCTCGTGCCCGGACATCAGGTCGAACCGGAACCGCTGATTACACTGCGGCCGAAGTATGGCATGAAGATGATCGTGGAAGCACGGCGTTAGTTCGTTCCTGCCAGAAACATTTCCGCAACGTGTTTCGTGATTTCACCCGGTCTTGCGCCCGCGAGATTCGTCAGAGCGATCACAGTCAACTGATCGTCAACGTAGCGATCGATCGCGGTTTCGAATCCCTGCCACGAGCCGTCGTGATGAATGCAGCGATGGCCGTTCCGCTGGTCGATGAACCAGCCAAATCCGTAGCTGCCCTTGTTGGGCTCGCCGTTCTTCAACTTCGCGATAGTCCACATTAAGTCGAGGTCGGAACGCTTCAGGAGTTTCTCGGTGTAGAGGGCCGCGTCCCACTTGGCGAGATCGAGCGTAGTGAAATACAGGCTTCCGTCAGCGGTGGTATTGATTGCGGGCGCGACCCACTCCTGATTTTTTATTTCTCCCTTCACCAGGCGATATCCGGCGGCGCGATTAGGAATGATATCGGCCTCGCTAATGATGCGTGTGGACGTCATGCCGAGGGGCTTGAAGATGCGCTGTTGCAGGAAGTCTCCGTAGAATTCGCCAGTCACACGGTGGATCAAAATACCGAGGGTGAGATAACCGAGGTTGCTGTACGCCCAGCTTGTGCCGGGCGTGTAAGACAGCGGCGTGGCTTCGACGAGTTTCAGGAGTTCATCTTCGGTCCAGTCTTTGCGGAAGTTGAACTTCTCGGGATAGTCGCCGAAGCCGGCAGTGTGGCTGAGGAGTTCACGGACGGTCACGTCTTTCCAGGTCACGGGGGCGTCCGGGAAAAACCTGGTGAGCGAATCGTCGAGGCTCAGTTTCCCATCTTCCATCAGCATCATCACGGCGGTTGCGGTGAACTGCTTGCCGACTGATCCGGATTGGAAGATCGTTTCTGGCTTCACCGGGACTTGCAGTTCCACGTTGGAGAAGCCGAAGCCTTCGGAGCGAATGATCTGGCCGTTTTTGGCAATGAGCAGGGAGAGTCCCGGGATGTGCTGGCGGTGCATCTCGGCGCGGACGTAGTTGCTGACGGCGTCGCCGGATTGCGCGGCGGAAGTGACAACGGTGAGGAGTAATAAGAGGAAGGAACCGATCGTCTTCATGAGTTTCATGTTCGTTTCGAGCAAGGGAGCTGAGAATCCGTTACTCACGGGTATTCATCCTCTGCGACGACGGGGTCCTTCTCAAACCAGTGACGCAAAACGTAATACTCATTTACCGGACGGTCGTCGGTGAGTGCTGGTGCTTTCGGATCGCCGGCGATCAAGCGATCCAGCGTAAGTTCGTGATGCAGGAGCGTGTCGAACTGCTGGCGCGAGGCGGTGGCATCGTCGACGTGCAAGTCGGACCACTCGGCGAAGTCGGCGACGGCAGCTGCGGGCAAGCGCTGCAGCAATTCGTCGGCGGTGCGCGACGGGAGTTGGTGATCGCTGCAGAGGAAGTGAACGCCGAACTCATCCCAAAAGACGCGGACATACGGGAAGGATGCGCGGAGCGAGCGGGCGGCGGCGGCGACGGCGGCACGATCGACATCGACGACCGGGAGCCACTGCTGGAACATTCCTCCGGGGCGAAGCTTCCGCTTGGCGGCGGCATAAAACTCTTCTGAATACAGCATGCTTGATCCGGCTGCCTGCACCGGAGGCGGAGGATCGATGGTGATCAGATCGAATTGCTGGTTCGTGCGTTCGAGAAAGCGGCGGCCATCGTCGATTACGACATGAGAGAGCGGGGAAGCGAGGATGATCTTGCCGTCGGCGTGATAGTAGTCGAAAAGACGAGGAACGCTCGGCACCAGTTCGGCGGCAGTGACGGAAATCCCCCACGAGTGAAGAGCGCGGAATGTGGTGCCCATGCCGAAACAGATGACGAGGGCGTTCTGCGGTGGGCGATCGAGGAAGGCGAGCGGCATGTGCGCCATCACCTTGGTGATCGGCGTGAGGTTGGTCATGCCGTAGCCGTTGACGAGGAGTTCCTTGTCCATGTCGTCACCGGTGGCGATGACGGTTGCTGTGGGGTCGCGCAGGACTCTGCGCTCGGAAAATTTCTGCTCGTAGTCCTTGCCGAGCGCGATAAGGACGACATCCAGAATGAGGAAGGCGCAGATGGCGGGCCGCAGGATACGAGTTCCTTTAACGGCGCGGAACATCGGCGCAGTACCGACCATGAGCCAAGGAATCGTGAGCACGATGATGACACGGCGCTCGCTTATGAACGGGAGCAGGCAGAAGCCGGAGATGAGTGGGCCGAGAATGCATCCGATGATGTTGATGGCGTAGGCGCGTCCGGCCTTTGTGGGATTGCCGTGGGAGAAGCGGTCCACCAGCATGGGTGTGACAAAGCCGAGCAGTCCGGTGAATGGGGCAACGCCTAGAAGAAGGCGCGGATCGCGCGCCATGTGGATCGTCGGGCTCGCGGCGACTAGTGGGAGCAGTGCCGAGGTTCCGAGCACAGTCCAGACCAGTGGGTACTCCTGCGAATGGCGCGTGCTCCATCGGCGGTAAACCACTGAACCTATCAGGGTAGAAATGAGATAGACGCCCAGGATCGACGCAAAAGCGTAGACGACCGTTCCGAAATATGGAGTGTAGGCGCGGACCCATACGACCTCCATCGCCATGGAGGTGAGGCCACTTAGAAAAAGGAGAGCGAGGATGCCGCGCTTGCCGACCGGCAGAGCGGACTTCTCTTCAAGGTGGTCGCCTGCCGGTACGTTGGATACGGCCGATTTCGCCGCGAGGGTCACGGCGGAAAGGGCGATGAGAGCGTTGCAGACGGCGCCGATCCGGAGAGTTCCGCGAAATCCGAAGAGCTCGATGAGAAAGAGCGGGATGATCGTGCCGGCAATGGCGCCCGTGACGTTCGCCATATAGAGGAAGCTGAAGGAGCGGCTCGATTGGCCGGGGAGCGTCTGGCGAATCGCGCTCATCGCGATCGGCACAGTGGCGCCCATCAGCGTGGTCCAGGGCAGGAGCGTTGCCGCGACCCACAGACCCTCGACCGCATAGAAAGCAAGCGACGAACTGAGATTGAAATGTTCCAGCGTTCGATGACCGAGGAACAGTTCATAGGGGACAACGAGAGCAGAGACGCCGATCAGGAGCTCGATGACGGCGTAGACACGCAGCGAAGAAGTCGTACGGGTGCGGCGCAGCCATTGTCCAGCAGCCCAGGAGCCGAGACCAAGTCCGGCCATGAAGACGGAGAGGACAATCGACACCATGGCCGTCGTCACGCCAAACTGCGCCATGGCAAGGCGCAGCCATACGAGTTCGTACAGAACACTGCAGAATCCCGAGATAAAGAAGAAAAGGAAGTACCAGATCAACGAGGACTCGACCTCGACTCGTGGTGTGCGCGCGCTGAGTCGCGAGTCCACGAGTGTAGAGGGTTTGCAGAAACGAGGCAAGCCGCCGGGTGAGCCCGGCGCTCACGGCGGCGGCTTCTCCGCGGAAATGCTATTTCGTCTGCTCTGAGATGTCGTCGAGCCGGTGGACGCCCGAGCGGTGCAGAGCGTGGAGGATGATCCAGCCGATCAATCCCAGAGCGTAGAAGAAGGCAACGTAGAGCGCGATGGGAGGCAGGAGGGCGGAGTGTCCCTCGACGATGGGAGGAATCTGCGGATTCACATGTGGGAGAGAGTTGGCGATCGACTCCCCCTTCTGGATCGCCATGATCACGCCCAACAAGATGATCGTCATGAGGATGGCAGTAGATTTGGGAAAACGGAATCCGTTGCGCATATTGAACCTCCGGGTGGAAAGAATATCGGTGATGTCGAAGTTGGCCAGAACTCGAACGTGTTCGCGGAGAGCACCCGCGATGAGGCCAGCGAATTCGCGGGCGAGGAATGAGGCCCGGACAGCGGCGGTCTTGTCCTGAGAATCGTGGTTCGCTTCATCGAAGACGGCGCGCATCTCATCTCCGAACTCGCGTCGATGGGCGGCGGGGTAGAGAGACAGGAGACGCTGATAGACGTGAGTCATCGTCATTTCTCCTGGCTGGCGACCCGCATCGTCGCGAGGCGCGTGAGCTGCTTCATGCGGTCGACTTCCATCTGGAGAGTGCGGCGGCCCTGCGGAGTGAGGCGGTAGGCCTGGCGTCCGCGGGAAGTGTCCTCTTGCTCGAAGCGCTCGATCCAGTCGTCGTCGAGCAGGCGGCGGAGTGCGCCGTAAAGGGTGCCGGTGCTCAGCAGGACGCGTCCGTTGCTCATGCGCTCGACGTCTTTGAGGATGGAGTATCCGTGGCGTGGCTGTCCTGCGAGGCTCATCAGGATGAGCAGGACGGGCTCGGTGAGCGGGAGAGACTCCATATGGCCTCCTGCGACATGTCGCCTAACGACATATTGCGCCTGGTTGATGTCGGAGTCAAGTGAATTCGGTGGAGCAATCCTCAGCGCCTGAAGGCGCGTGTGCGGCGGGGTTTTCCGGCACGACTGAAGTCGTGCCCTTCCCTTTTGCTGCTCAGGCGGAACAGCAGATTCCTCACCGGCTGTTGCCGGTTTCGGAATGACAAGGGTTATGCCTTCGTTTGGCGGGCATGTGGCGGCGGGACGCCGCCACGACAGCCGGCGGGACGCCGGCGCTACAACTTCCCCACTTGTGATGACTCGATGTCTCTTAACTGGTTACGGGGTTACTGTTAGTTGCTTGCCGGAGTATTGGATTCCTTTGTCTGGTTCGTCGGCCGTGTTGATCCCTACGCCGTGATTTTCACGGACGATCACTATGTGGAAGGTGCGCGTTTCGAGCATGCCGGGGAATTGGCCTTTGCGATCGCCGATGGTTAGCGTGCGGGAGGCGTCGTCCCAGTGAAGCGGGATTGTGGCGTATGCGCCCTTCTCGTAGTTGTAGTTGTCGTTTTCGTCTTCGTAGAGGGTGAAGTCGCCATTCGCACCGCGGTAGATGCGGAGTTCGATCGGATCGGCCGGCTTTTCGGTGGACCATTCTTCGTCGGGGCCGAGAGGGACGATGGAACCGGCGCGCACATACACCGGTATGCGAGCGAGAGGTGTGATGGCGTTGATCATCTGTCCGCCAGCTTGTTCGGTGCCAGTCCAGAAGTCGTACCACTTGGCTTCAGGGAGATAAACCTGGCGCGTGTTGGCCGACGGTTCGGTCACCGGGTTCACCAGGAACGCGGGACCGTACATGAATTGATCCCCGATGTTGTCGGCGCGGAGGTCGGTGCGGAAATCCATCACCAGCGGGCGCATGGGCGTGTAGCTTTCGCTTGTCGTCTTCCATGCGAGCGAATAAATATAGGGCAGCAGGCGGTAGCGAAGACGATCGAAGCAGACGAGAATCTTTTGCGCGTCGGGACCGTAGGACCACAATTCGTTTTCGTCGGGATTGCGCGTTCCGTGCACGCGGAGAACCGGATTGAAGGTGGCGAACTGGAACCATCGAACGAAGAGCTCTCGAAAGGCCGGATCGGCAGGGCTGCCGAAGACGAAGCCGCCGACGTCGGTGGTCCAGTACGGAATGCCGGAGACCGCGAAATTCAGGCCGGCGGGAATCTGACGGCGGAAGCTCAGCCAGTCGGAAACGATGTCGCCGGACCACGCGGTAACTGCGTTGCGCTGGGATCCTGCAAAGGCGGAACGCGACAAGATGTAGACACGCTTCTGATCGGAGGCGGCGCGCTGGCCTTGATAGACCGCGCCAGTGTCGAGCAAGGGGAATGAATTCACATAGCGATTGCCGCTGCCTGCCGCCAACTTATGATTCAGGAGAATGTTATCTTCCTGGCCTTCGGTCTCAGGTTCGGTGGTATCCATCCACCAAGCGTCGGCGCCGATGCTGAAGAGGCCTTTGTTGACGAGATCCCAATAATATTTCCGCGCTTCAGGATTTGTCGCGTCGTAGACCGCCATTCCGTCGGTGTGATAGGGCGGCTTGGCGTATTTGAACTTGTCGACGAACCATCCTTTCTTCTGCATGTAGTCGTAGTTCGAGGAGCCGGGCTCAAAGAAGGGCCAGATGGAAATCATCAGGTGGAAGTGTTCGTCGTGAAGCTGATCGATCATCCCTTTGGGATCGGGATAGTTCTTGTTGAAAACGAATTCGCCCTTGCGGTTCCACCAGAACCAGTCCTGCACGATGTTGTCGACGGGAATGTGGAGTTCGCGGTACTTCTTCGCTACGCCGAGAATTTCTTCCTGCGTCTTGTAGCGGTTCTTGCACTGCCAGAATCCGTAGGCCCACTTGCCGAACATCGGGGCTTGACCAGTGAGTTCGCGATAGCTGGCGATAATCTGGTCGATTTCGGGGCCGTATAAGAAGTAATAGTCGAGGACGTCGGCGACTTCGGAACTAATGTAGAGATAGTTCGGGAAGCGGTTGTTGAAGCGACTGCGTGCCATGCTGTTCCAGAAAATGCCGTATCCCTTGCTGGAAACCATCAGCGGCACGGAAATGTTGGCGTTGTCCTGAGACATGTCGACGGAGTCACCGCGGTAATTCCACACGCCGGCCTGATGCTGGCCGAGACCGTAAAGCCCCTCATGAGAGCCATAGACCGTGAAGAAGGATTCGGCGCGGTAGGTGTCTTCTCCGTTGACCTTCGCGGGGATAAGAGTACGGTTCTGCTCCTGGACCAGGGAGGCGCCACTCGCCTCCGCATATGAGATTGAGCCGTCTTTCCTCGCGATGGTCAACTTGAGGAGCGAGGTAGCGATTGTTACCGCTTCGTCGGACGATTGCATGGTGAACCTGGCGGCGGGCCAAGTGTCTTTGATGACGATGAAGTCGGTCTTCTTCGGAAAAGTGGGGGTCGCCGAGTAAAGAATATGAATGATCGAATCGGAGCAGACCTGAATCTTCAGCGTGCCCGTTCCCATGGAGAGAGTAGCGCCATCAGAATCCTGCTGCGTTTTCTTGACCGGATTCATGGGAGTCCACTGTGCCGGCAGCAAGACGGAGGACAAGCACAGCCAGCCGAAAAGGGCGACGAAATACCATGGCGCTCGATGCTTTCTCATAAGGGCTTCATCTCCATAGAAAAACGATTTTTTATGGAAAATCAGTACCGCGAAGGATAGCACGGGGCGAGCAGCAGATGGGCTGGTTTGAAAGGCAGGGTCCAGGAATCAGAGGTTAGGGATCAGAAGAAAACAAAGGGCACGGCCTTCCCCCAAAGATCGTGCCCTCCCCGTTGCAACAACATCGTTCTGCCTGACAACGACTACTTTGCCTGGCTGACCTGCGCCGGTTGGCTCACCTGGGTGAGAACCGAGGTCGCGGTCTGGGTGAGTAGTGGAGTGAGGACATCTTCGCCGTCGGACTTCGCTTTCCCTTGCAGGGTGTTCTGGAGAACGGGCGTGGTCTGCCCGTTGGGCACCAGTTGATACTGCACGGTGACGTCGTCCTTGGACTTGATCTGTCCATTGAACTGTGAGAGCTGGTTCATGGCCTGCTGCTGGGCCATCTGCGAGGCGGCAGCGCTGGCGGCGGATGCGGCTGCGGCACTGGCGAGTCCATGACTCATCATGCCGTACGGAGTGACATTGGCGGCCATGCTGCCAAACTTCGCGAACTTTCCGAAGCTGCTTTGGGCGCGCTTCACGGCGACCGAGGAGAACAGGACGTAGTCGCACTGCTTCTGTACGGCTTCAGCCTGCAATTGCATGGCGATGTGAGAATCCAGCGGGACGATGTCGATGGCCGGACCACTCATCAATGTGATTTCGGCGTTACGGATCGGCGTACTGTAGTCTCCGTTGTTATTGCTGCCCTGTCCGACTTGGGCTTCCGGAGGCGCTACACCGATGCGAATCTTGCCCTTCTGCTTGGGACCGACAGGAGCCGAGGCAGCTTGAGGAGCGGGTTGCATTCCGCCCTGCATACCGCCTTGTGCGTACGGATTTCCAGCCGCGGGGTTCCCGCCCATTTGCATCCCGCTCATACCCATTTGCGACATCGCGGCGTTCCCCATCGCCATCTGCTGCTGAGCCATGGCCAATCCTTGCGCGTTCGCCGATTTGGCTGCTGCAGGATTTAGCCCGTTGGTGATGGGATTCATCATCTTCATCATCTGCATTTTCGATACCGGAGCCGGAGAAGGCGCTTGTGCCTGCGGCTGCGCATAAGCCGCAGCCGTTTGTTGCTGTGGCGGCTGCGCTTGCGGAGCCTGCATCGCCGGCTGGCCGTTCAGCTCAGCTTGGCTTTTGACTTCGCGGTAACCCGCAGGGGCCTCGAACAGTTCCTTCTCAAGAGGCGCCTTGGAAATCTCGGAAGTGATCGAGCCGATCGTGGTCGAGCTTCCATCGGCGTTGTGGAAGGTGATGTTTTCCGAGAGCGGATATCCGGGCTTCCCGCTGCCGCTGCGCTTGCGGATAATCCTATCGCTGCATCCCTCGGTCTGACGGACTGGAGGAAGGAATTGCTGGCAGGAGGACGCCATCTCTTTGCCGATGTCGGCATACCAGCCATCGGCTTCGTAGGACTGGCTCACCTGGGTGCAGGCGTTTTTCGAAGACTCTTCCGTGACTTTGATCTTCAGGTGACGAGCCGGGAATCCGTACATGGTCTTGCGTTCGCCGGTGTCGGTGATCGCAGCCGTCTCGGTGATATATCCGCCTGAGGTTGCGTCAGGGGCGCCAGTCACCATGGCAGCCGCTTTAACCGCGGCGTCATCCTGAGCGTCTTTGGTGACCAGGTAGGTCTGAGCTTGCTCGTTGATGTTGACGGTCTGCTTCAGGTCGCACTGGCGGATGGTGATCGTATTTCCCGTAGGAGTCTGCGATACCGTACGCTCCCGCGCCCCTTTGATGGATGTCTCTGTACTCGAGACGAAATTTCCCCCAACAGTGATGCTCTTCTTGATATGCAGATCCTGGGCTTGCGCGGTCGTGGCGACCAGAAGAACCAGGATGAAACGGTAGGGACTGGAAGAGAGGGTAGGCATGTTCTGCTCCTTAGCCAACGCTTGGGTATGTGCACTCTGCAGGCGTCCCGGCAACCCAGCGGCTTCGCGAAAAACCGGAGGTACGAAAGCTGGGAGCGCCTGCTGAATGCCTCCCTGTTTCAAAAGGCGCAAAGAAAATGGGAATTGGCTCAAGCTGGGTAGATTTTTTACTTCGCCTTTTGTGCGGACAAGACCTGATGGGCGGTATAGCGAATACCGGGCTGTTCGCGGCGCCCCTCACCTATTGATTCTTAAGGATTTGTCCGATAAGGACAGAATACGAATTGGGGACCGGAGTTGCGAACTTCTGGCTTGCCGTTTTGCCGAGAGTTGGCGGATTAAAATCCAACTTCACGCCAGCAGCATCGCATGCGGACGAACCGGAACTGGAACCGGATTTCCCGGCGCAGGCCCCCTTAAACTCATGTTGGACCTTCTCGCATTTGAAGGTAACGCTCATCTTGTCGCTCTCTCCGCGATCCTCTTCCTTGCCCTCGTCGATCTTGGCGGTAGCGGTAATGTTGAAGGTTTGATCGCCCTGTCCGGCACAGCCTCCGATCATGGTGGAATAGCGACCTTTGTCTTTGATGACCAACTGTCCCGTCCCTTCAAGTGTTCCTTGTTCTTTGGCTTTTAACGGAATGTCGAGGTAAGGAGCGTTGGGAACTCCGACACTTTTAACGTCCTGCCCCTTGATCAGGCCGAAGTTGATGTCGAGGGTTTGTGCATAGATGAGGCGCAGGACGTATTCGGATTTCTTGCAGCCGCAGGACTTGTCTCCGTGAAATCTTCCACCCATTGCCCCGACCCAGTCCAGCGAGTCGGCCACGAGTTTCACGTGATCCCACCCCGGCGGTGGCTCTTTACCACCAGGCTCTAGATCCTTGTCCGTCATGGCGCGGTTTCCGATCAGGCCGGTTTCTATAAAAGGAGCAGAGTTCGGATCCACGTCCTGGTTGTCGTTGATCATGTGGCCCATAAAGCTCTCTTCGCCGGGTTTTAGCTGGGCGTAGCGAAACATGAAATGTTCCTGCTCGCACAACTCCTCCTCACTTTTGTTGATGAACCACATGGGTTGAGGAGCGAGCCGCCATTTTGGCATGAGGGTGTGACAGCCGCTGCAGTCCGGATTGTCCTTCTCCTCGAAGTTGCCGCCCTCATGATTGCTATTGTCGGCGTCAAAGGGGTTCACGTCCCCGTGACAATTGATGCAACGAGGGTGCTGAAACAGAGGCACGAGTTTGGCAAAGGCCTGGATCGATTTGTCAGACTGTTCCTGGCTCAAGGGACAGACATGCTCATCCTGTGCGAAGGCGGTCCCGGCGAACTGAAACAAAACCAGAAATGCGATGGCGATCCGCAATCTCATTAGAATCGTTCTCCTTACTACCCAGTTCTATTTCGCTTGCTGATACGCCGGCGGAATCTCGAACAGAGCCGGATCCAACTCCTCGTGGTGAAGATTGATTGTCTTGACAACGATGGAAGTCGTAGTGTCATCGCCGCCATGAATGGTGAGCCATTCCTTGATAGGAAAGGCGAGCTTTGCGTTTCCGTTCCAATGACGGACGATCACGTCATTGCAGCCGGGCCCAAGCTTCACCTGGGGTAAGAACGGGCCACAGGCCGCCTGTGGCTGCGGCAGATCCACGAACCATCCGTCGACTTCATATTTCTGGCTGATTTCCGTGCAGGCGCCTTTTGACGAATCCACGGTTACGCTGATCTGGAGGCGGCGCGCGGGTAGATCGAACAGCGGGCGCTTCTGGCCTGTGTCGGTGACCGTAATGGTTTGAATGATGGAAGGAGTCGCGGCGCTGGCGGAGGAATTTTCCTTGGGATCGGTGGAAGGGGCGAACGTCTGGCTCTCGTCGTCGAGTGTGACGCTGCGTTTAAGGTCGCACTGCTTGATGACGATGGTGCTGCCTGTGGGCGAGAAAGTCTCGATTCGCTCGCGCGATCCGTGGATGGAAGTTTCGGCGACCGAAACCGGACTGCCGTCGACTGTGACGCTCTGCCGGACGCGCAAATCCTGGCAATACGCTGAAACCGCGACCAGCAAGAGAATGGTCCCGGAGAAGCAAGACAGGGTGGACATCTATCGCTCCTTCTGGACTTTAGGGTCATCTTTTACGCACTCTGCAGGTGTCACGTCTACAAAAAGTCGGGCTCGCGACCTCCGATCCACTGCGGCGGATCGGCCGTGACGACCTGCGGAGTGCTCCCCATATTTGGTAAGGCGAAGTTGCGGAGGAAATTGGACCAATATTTCTCGACGCACGGAAAAAGAAAAGCAAGCACTTCTCACCACAGAGGACACGGAGATTACAGAGAACGTCAAATCCCCACTTCTGGCAAAAGCGGCCAGAAGTGGGGCACCCGCATCCCGATGTTCCGGTTCATTCGCAACGGAGGGCCGCTACAGGATCGATACGCATGGCGCGACGGGCCGGGATGTAACACGCGAGGATCGCGACCATTGCGAGGCCGGTCGCGACGGCGGCGAATGTCGCGGGATCGGTTGGTTGAACTCCGTACAGGAGTTTGGCCATGAAGCGCGAAAGCAGTAGAGCTCCTACGAGGCCGGAAAACGATCCGGCCAACGCCAGCCACATTCCTTGACGGACGACAAGCAGTAGAACCTGCGCACGCGTTGCGCCCAGCGACATCCGGACGCCGATTTCATGGGTTCTTCGCGAGGCGGAATAGCTGATGACGCCATAGATTCCGACGCTGGCGAGGACGAGAGCGACGGCGGCAAAGATCGTCATCAGGAACATCTCAAACCGGGGCTGTGCGGTCGCTTCGGCGACGACGCCGTCCATGGTGACAACCTGCGAAATCGCGAGATTGCGGTCGAACGACCACGCGGCCTGCTTCATGGCAGAGGCTGCGGTGGAAGGGTCGCCTACGGTGCGCGCTACCAGCGTGATGTAAGTCATGTGCCGGCCCGCTTCGGTTCCGGACGTTCCGAGGAAGTCTTGATTTTGAAATAGGGCCAAATAGGCTTCCGGGTAAGGCGTAGCAGTCCAATCGTCCTGCTTCGCATCTTTGGCGATACCGATGATCGTTAGCCACCTTCCAGGATTGGTTATGTCGTCATCAAACGCGACACGCTTGCCGATCGGATCTTCGCCTGGAAAATATTCTTTGGCAGCGCGCTCATTGATGATGACGACGCCCGGCGCCGTCGTGTTATCGGCATCGGTGATGTCGCGTCCCCGGATCAGCGGCAAGCGCATCGTCTGGAAGTATCCAGGAGAGGCCATGCGGTATACGGCGTGTGGCGCTTCCCCCGGACGTGGAGTTGGGCGTCCCTCGATGGCGAAAGACCAACCCCATTGGTCCCCAATCAGCGGTAGGTGATTGATGGCGCCCGCCGACTGAACACCAGGTAGAGTGCGGACCCGCTCCAATAATTGGCGATAAAAGATCTCGCGCCTGCCAGGTTCCGCCTCTTTGGAGCCAGCGACTGAAACGATCATCGAAATCACGTTATGCGGATTGAAGCCTGCATCCACTGCCTGGAGGGCGGCGAAGGTACGGATCATCAGCCCTGCCCCGACCAACAGCATCAGAGCGAGCGCAAATTCGGAAACTACCAGCAGACCGCGCAAGCGACTGCGACTGATTCCCTCGCTGTTCCCACGGCTGCCTTCTTTCAAAGTGTCATGGACGTTGATGGAGGAGAATTGCAGCGCGGGAGCGATTCCGAATCCGATGCTGGTCGAAACCGTCGCTACAAGTACAAAGAGAGCCGCGTGCCAATCGACGGTCACAGTTTGCACGCGAGGAATGCTTGCCGGGCTGAGGGCGATAAGAGCTCGCGTTGCCAGTGATGCCAGGCCAAGCCCAGCCAAACCACCGATGCTGCCAAGCAAAAGACTTTCCGTGATAAATTGGCGGATGATGCGCCCGCGGCGAGCGCCGAGCGCGGCTCGCACCGCGACTTCTTTCTGGCGTGAGGCTGCCCGTGCCAAGAGCATGTGTGCGACGTTTGCGCAGGTGATTAGCAAAACGAACGCCACAGCGACCAACAGCACCAGCAGCGGAGTCTCGATTTGTCCGACAACCTTCTCTTTCAGAGGAGTGACCACTACATTGCGGTTCGTACCCGGATATTGCAGCTCGAGCCGTCCAGTGATTCCGGCGATTTCCGCCCGTGCCTGCTTCAACGAAGCCCCATCCTTAAGGCGTGCAAAGATGCGGAGGCTGTTACCGCCGCGATTGTGAACACGCTCGCCGAGCGCGTTCGGGATCCACAGTTCCGCTCGCGTAGCCCAGAAGGGCGCGAACTGAAATCCGCGCGGCATGATTCCGACGACCGCATAGGCATTCCCGTCGAGCACGATGGTTTGTCCCAGCACGTTGCGATCGCCCTGGAATCGTCGCTGCCAAAGGCCGTAGCTCAAGATGACTTCGTGGTCGGCGCCTTCCTTATCTTCTCCCTCGATGAAGAGGCGACCCAGGGCGGGAGCGATTCCCAGCATTGGAAACAGGCTTTGGGTCACTTTCAAGCCCGTGACATGTTCTGGGGAAGAGTCTGTGCTTGTGAGATTCGGCGACCAATAATCTGCGGCACCCATCGCAGCAAACGAATGGCTCTGGTCGCGCCAGTCAATGTAGTTCGCTGGCGAAACCGGGCCCTCGCCATTCATAAGAATCGTCACCAGACGGCCGGAATCGCGATACGCCAGGGGGCGAAGGAGAACCGCATCGACGACACTGAAGATGGCGGTGTTAGTGCCGATGCCAAGTGCGAGAACGATCACTGTGATGGCGGTGAAAACCGGCGCTCGCAGCATGGTCCGGAAGCCGTGATGGATATCCTGCATGAGCGTTTCGACGAGACTCACGCCGAGCGATTCGCGGCAGTCGTTCTTTGCCGTTTCCATTCCGCCGAATTCCAGGCGAGCTTGACGTATGGCGTCTTCGTGCGACATGCCACTGCGCGCGAGATCCGTTGCACGAGACTCGAGATGAAAGCGCATCTCCTCGTCCATCTCGTTTTCCGTGCTCGTGCGCTTCAGCATGGCAGCAGCCCACGAGCGAAGGCGGGGGAACAGCGTCATAACTCCTCCGGCGTAGTCTGCAAAATTCCAGTGATGATGGAAGCCATCTGATGCCATCGCTTGGTTTCCGTCTGGAGACGGCGTTTCCCCGCTGCCGTGAGCCGGTAATAGCGGGCGCGACGATTGTTTTCCGATTCTCCCCATTCGCTGGTGATCCAGCCGTGATGTTCGAGCCGGTAGAGTGCGGGGTAAAGGGATCCTTGCTGGATCTCGAGGCGTTCCTTCGAGATCTGTTGGATTCGCAACAGGATTCCGTACCCGTGCAGCGGACTGAGAGAGACTGCTTTGAGGATCAGCATGTCGAGAGTGCCCTGCAGAAGTTCGAGCTGGTCGTCCATGAATGCCCTTCCCTAGATTGTCTAGGAATATGCCTCGCTCTCCTAGAATGTCAAGGAGAGAGCGCGGAGGAATTAACGTTAGGTTATGCTGAAGGCAGATAGCTAGCCGCCGAGAGCTCAAGGCTCGACGCTGATAGCCCGCCCACCATGCTCTCTGACGCGAACATCCTGAAGCACATCGCCCGGCAGTCCAAGCGCCAGGCTGGATATAAGCAACTCGTCCGCGAACTCGGGCTTCACGGGGAAGAGCGGCGCGAATTGACGGACCATTTGCAGAAGCTGGTGAAGACCGGGCAGCTGATTCCTATCGACTCCGACCGATATCAGCTTCCGCAGGCGGCCGCCGATAAGAATCTTGTCGCTGGACGATTGTCGATGCATCGGGACGGATTCGGGTTTGTGATTCCGGACCCGAAGTCATTGGGCACGCTGAAATCCAAATTGGCGGGCGACATCTTCATTCCGCCACACCAGATTGGGACCGCGATGCATGGCGATATGGTGTTGGTCGATGTCGTGAACTTTCGGGCGGATGGGAGGGCCGAGGGACGGATTGTGCGTACGGTTAACCGGGCGAATCCGACTGTGGTTGGAATTTTCCACTATGGCGGACGAAGGAATTATGTAACGCCGTTCGACTCGAAGATCACCCAGGAAATTGTGATTCCGCCGGGCTCGGAATACCCGGACGCACAAGGCCTCTTAGGCGACAAAAACAACTCACCACAGAGGTCACAGAGAGCACAGAGAAAAACTAAATCTGTCGACCGTGTTCTCGGACACGAGGCCGCACGCCATGCGGACTTCACAAATCTCGAGGGAGTGGTTGTCGATGTTGAGATTACCGACTGGCCTGGCGTGACTCAAGGTGCGCGAGGCAAGGTGATCGAGATCCTTGGGCGCGAAGATGACTTCGGGGTAGATGTAGAGATCATCATCCGAAAATTTCGCCTGCCTCATCATTTCCCCACGGCGACGCTCGAAGAGGCGCAGAAGGTCCCAACCACCATCGCTTCCAGTGAATTGCAACGGCGACGCGACTTCCGCAGCGTCCCCATTGTGACGATTGACGGAGAAACGGCGCGTGATTTTGACGATGCCGTGCACGTCCGGACACTGCCCAACAACAATTTCGAACTGCAGGTTCACATTGCGGACGTCGCACAATACGTGACCCCAGATAGTGCGCTCGATCAGGAGGCGCGCTTGCGTGGGACCAGCGTTTACTTTCCCGATCGCGCCGTGCCGATGCTTCCGCTCGAACTCTCGACCGATATCTGCAGCCTGCGGCCGCATCTCGACCGGCTCGTGATGTCATGCATCATGGAGATCGATCACCAGGGCGAGATCGTGAATTACGAGCTCTGCGAAGGCGTCATCCGATCGGCCGAGCGGATGACGTATACCGATGTGAACGCCACACTCGAAGGCGACGAGGCACTGCGAAGGCGCTACGCTCCGCTTGTTTCGATGTTCGAACTGATGCGGGATTTGGCGCAGATTCTCAACCGGAAACGCGAGCGGCGGGGATCGATCGATTTTGATCTGCCCGAGCCGGTGATTGAGTTCGACGATTTCGGACTGATGAAATCGATTGCGAGGTCTGAGCGGAATTTCGCGCATCGGCTCATCGAGGAATTCATGCTCTCGGCGAACGAAACCGTGGCACACCATCTTGAATCGAAGCGGATTGCAAGTATCTATCGAATTCACGAAAAACCGGATGCCAAGCGCGTGTACGAGTTCGAGAATATTGCGGCGACCTTCGGATATTCGCTGGGTGTGGGAGCGCTACCGATTCATCGGGTGCAGATGAAGGCGGACCGGCGCGCTGCGTATGGGACAGGCAAACGGGTACGCGACGTCGAGATCCCGCAGGAAGTGCATATCACTCCGCGCATGTACCAGAAGCTGACGGAAAAGATTGCAGGCAAGCCGGAAGAGCGAATCCTCAGCTACTTAATGCTGCGCAGCCTGAAGCAAGCGCGCTATTCGGAAGAGAACGAAGGACACTTTGCGCTGGCGGCGCCGACTTATACGCATTTCACGAGCCCGATCCGGCGGTATCCGGATCTAATCGTGCATCGGATCTTGAAGGACGTTTTGAGAGGCCGGGATCAAGAAATTCGGGATGAATCTATTCAGGCTGGTAAAACCCCACTTCTGACAGACCCGGCCAGAAGTGGGACACCCGCGCCGTCGCCATGGTCGAAGCGACGAGATCATGTGGCGCACCGTGAATCTCTGGCTCCCTTAACTGGACCGATTCCGATCGAGGAATTACATGAGATCGCGGAGGAGTCCAGCCAGTCCGAACGCCGCGCCGACGATGCCGAACGCGAACTCATGGAGTGGAAGAAGGTTAAGTTCATGCAGGATCGTGTGGGCGAAGACTTCGACGGCCTGATCACCAGCGTGACGAAGTTCGGATTTTTCGTTGAGCTTACTGAACTTTTCGTCGAGGGCCTCGTGCCGCTCAACACGCTCATCGACGACCGATACACATTCCACGAAAACACGCGCGAAATCATCGGACAGCACTCGCGGAAGACATACCGGCTAGGAGACCGGCTCCGCGTGATCGTCGATCGAATTGATCCGGTGGAAAAGAAGATCAACTTTGCAGTCTTGGAAGAAGCCCCTCCTAAACGCGAGGAGCGACGCAAGAAGAGATAGCCCTACCGCTAAGGTCTTCGAGCCTTCGAACCACAATAGATGCGCGCCAACAGCAAGTGTGTAGGGATATACACGCAAAGAGGCACGGCGATGAGATAGCCAGCGAGGTAAAGGAGTCCGGGAACAGCGTGCTGCTCGCGGAAGAACAATCCGCGAGCCCAGTTGATGTCGAGTTCTGGATGCCAGAAGTAGTTGACCGGAATGACAATCCACATCATGACGGTTTGAAATTTCCATCCCCGAGGATCGTAACCCCGTTTCCAGAGCGCCCAGAGCAACAAGGGCGGCGTGACCACGTGGAAGAGGCTGAGCAAGCGGATGGCGAGAGAGATGTGCGGATCAAACATGTACTCCGTGCCGCCGATGATGTGATGGCGAGTGAGCAGAGCTCCCGCGAGGTCGATGCAGTAGAGAGTCTGAAAAAGAAGGAGTCCGCAGGCCGCCCAGGAGAAAATGAGAGAACTTTCGAGCCAGAGAGCGACGCCGATCAGGATGTTGCCGAGGTCACAGAAGAACATGAAATTCGCAAGGCCGTATTGTCGGTAGTAAAGGGGGGCCCACACGATCAGCCATGCAGTCCAGCCGAGCTTGAGCCACAGGGGCACCGACGATTTCATCGCGGCCATTGTATGCGCAAGAACGACTTTCATCGGCCAGGGATCTCAAGGGACTCTCACGGATCAGAGGGAGCCAACAACAGAGGAGTTCGCTGCTTGTTACCAGGGGCCATGTACGTAGGTCAATGAACTGGTCCCACAGTGCGAAATTTATGGATTTCACGACGCGCATCGAAGCCGAATTACCTGCGTAACTTGATGGTCCTTACGGGTGTACCTACGATGACCTTGATATGGGTTACCAAGCTCTTCTCTTCTGTCCCGATGAAAAAACCGCTCGCACAGTGACGCAGGTCCTGAGCGAACTTGAGTTCAACGTCGAGGCCTGCATCGAACCCTTCGCTGCAGTCAAGAAGCTGATGGGCCAACACTTCGACGCTGTCGTGGTGGACTGCGATAACGAGCAGAATGCCACCCTGTTGTTCAAAAGCGCACGGAACTCGTCGTCAAACCAGACCTCGCTGGCCGTAGCCGTGGTGGAAGGTCAGGCGGGGGTAGCCAAGGCGTTTCGAATTGGCGCGAACCTCGTCCTGACCAAACCCATTAACATCGAACAGGCAAAGGGAACGTTGCGCGTGGCCCGCGGATTGCTGAGGAAGGCCGAACCGGCAAAGCCGGGAGTTCCGGCCGCGACTCCTGCGGCACCGGTGGCAGCAGTACCCGCCAAACCTGCTCCAGCACCACTGAAACCGATTTCTGCTGTGAAGCCGGCGGCACCAGCTGCGCCGATTGCAGCTCCGAAGCGTTTGGAGACTCCGGTTGTAAAGCCACCTGTAGCTCCAGCGTGGCCCGCTGTTCCGGCGGCGAGCGCAAGTTCATCCGAGAAAGAAGACGACGACTTGTTGGATATTGGCGTCGAGGAGCCGAAGGCTCCCGCGGCAAGCGCACCGGTTGTGTCGTCGATCGCGAAAGACATTCCGGCTCCAGTATCGACAAGTTTGCCCGCAGCTCCAGTGGCAGCAAAGCCGGCATTTGGCTTGGGGATCAGCGGAGCGGCTGCTCCGGCGCCAGCCAGGACACCAGAGCACGTAGTGACCGAAAAGCCGCAGGAACACGCTGCGCAAAGTCTGCCTGAGAAACAGGCAGAAATCGCAGCAGAGCCGGCGGGAATTGTGGGATCTGCGCCTTCATTCAGTTTTGGCGGGGCGAGCGAAGAGCCTGCGTCGGAAGGCGGAAAGAAGAAGATCCTTATCGGGATCGCCGCGGTAGTGGTTCTTGCAGCGGCGTACTTCGGTTACTCGCAGTTCAAGGGACATTCGAGCGCACCAGCGACGACGAGCGCGGCGGCGCCCGCGTCCGCAACGCCGCCGATATCCAAGCCCAGCGCCCAGCCCGCGCCAGTTTCGACATCACCCGCGCCGAATACGACGGCACAGGTGAACCAGACTCCAGTTTCCTCGGCGAAGGAAACTACGCCTTCCGAGACCCCAGACATCACTCTAAGTTCGGCTCCTACAACTTCCAAGACCACGAAGGCTCCGGTGACCGCAGCCCCTAAAGAAGTGGCAGAAGAGGAATCTGAGCCTGCGCCTCTGGTCGTAAAAGGCGGCAAGGTTCCGGCGCATCAGCAAAAGAGTGCGGCTGCGCCAGACGTAGCTGCGCCGAGCATGGCCGGCATGACGCCAGGAACAACTCCGACTCCGAATTTTGTGCCTAGCACGAACACTGGGTTCAAACCGGTGCTGCAGACCTTGAACATCTCGCAGGGTGTATCGCAAGGCCTGCTGATCAAGAAAGTTTCGCCCACGTATCCGGCAGCGGCCCAGCGCATGCGGATTGAGGGTGTTGTGGAACTGATGGCGACGGTATCAAAAGAAGGCGCGATTACGCACATCAAGGTGCTGAGCGGCGACGGTCAACTCACGAAAGCAGCCACTGATGCGGTCAAGCAGTGGAAGTACAAACCGTATCTACTGAATGGCGAGCCGGTCGAGATCCAGACGCAGATCACGGTAAACTTCAAGCTGCCGAGATAATCGCCCCTTCAAGATGCAGGCAGCACATCAAACGGCCGCATCATCTCGTTATCCTCGTGTTCGAGGATGTGGCAATGCCAGACGTATCTTCCGGTATAGCCTTCGAACTTGACGATGATTCGCGTGACCATTCCGGGATCGGCGCGAACAGTATCTTTCCAGCCTAATTCTGCCGCCGAAGCCGGCATTGCCGGCGCCCTGTACTTCACTTGCCCCGTGCTCCAGTAGGCCCCAATGTCGAAGTTTCTCCGATCGAGAATCTGAAAGCGCACCAGATGCAAGTGGATGGGATGGGAGTCGTCCGTGGTATTGACCAGTTCCCAGATCTCGGTCGAATCGAGCACCGGATTTTCTGTGACCGGCATGCTCCAGTGAGCGTTGTTCAGCAACATCGTCACGGGACGTTGCTTGAGGTCATCGACTTCGACCAGACTCAGAGTTCGCGTCTTGATGGCGGAGGATTCCACGATTTTCGATACCGGACGCAAAGTCTGGGGAAGCACACCTGGGTCTTTGGAAGCATTCTTGCCGACACGGAATTGGAGGACGGGCAACATATCGTTGTTGAGCAGAAGGGCCTTCCCATTCAGTTCGGCAAAATCGACGACCAGATCGACGCGTTCCCCGGGCGCCAGAAAAATTCGATCGTGTTCGAGGGGAGCGGGAAGCAATCCCTGGTCAGTTCCGATTTGAAGAAAGCGATGGCCGTCCCCGAGCGACAAATGAAGGAAACGGGCATTGGATCCATTCAACAATCGAAATCGGTACTTCCGAGGCTCAACGTCCAGGTACGGAAACAGCTTGCCATTGATAAGGATAGCGTCCCCGAAAACTTCGGGCGTCCAGACCTTCTGAGGATCGGGCGAGACAGGATAGTTCAGTTGACTCGCCAGGTCGAAGATACGATCGAACATCAAAAGCGAAATTTCGTAATTACCGCGCGGCAATTGCAGAGAATCCTCAAACTCGTCGCGGACAAAGTATGCGCCCAAAAGGCCGGCAAAGACGTTGAGCCGGTTTATGCCAAGCGCGTGATCGTGATACCAGAGCATGGCGGCGTCCTGACGATTGGGATAGTGGCAGGTTGCCGATTGTCCGGGCACAAACCATTTTTCCGGGTACCCGTCGCTCTCAGGTGGGACTCTGCCGCCGTGCAAGTGCACAACGGTGCGGACTTCGGGCTTGTCCGCCTCTGCGCCGTGAATGCTGTGATCGATGGGCAAAAAATGCTTGCCAGGGAGATCGTTGGCCCACTCCACCAAGATGCCCTGACCGCTGCGCGCCTCGATCGTGGGTCCAGGGACGGAGCCGCCGTATCCCCAAAAACGCGTTGGCTTCAGATCGCGATGGACCTGAGCTTCGCACTCCCTCATGGAAATGCGGTAGTAGGGAATCTTGCTGGAGGAGTCGCTGGGACTGGGCCGCAATCCGTTGGGTTGAAGGATCCGGGGAATCGGCAGCGGATCGACAAATTGCGTGAGACTGCTGGCGATGAGTTGCGTACGAGTTCGTGGAGCTGGGGCGTGAGAACCTTTCTGCGGGAGAACAGCGGACATGCCAGCCATCCCACTGACTTGCAGAAAGGACCGTCTTGTCAGGCGCAAGCTGCTGCGGCCTCCTTTGTTGATGATCTCAAAAAACTGCAGATAAAAGGAGATGCAGGCACGCGATCAATGTTGCATGCCTGCATCCAAGGACCTGCTTCTTAGCTCACTGCTGCTCGCCGGTCTGGGCGTTGAGGAACAGAGTTCCGTTGGAACGCTTCTTACTGAAGTCGAACATCTGGCTGATGGAATTTGCGATCGAATCGAATGAACCCGATCCAATTCGCTGCCCGTTCAACCAATTGTCCTCCACGAAGCGAATCACAGAGGTCTGATCCGTCACCATGTGGTCGACGAAGTTCTGTCGAGCCCAAGGCGAGATCACGATGAGCGGGAGCCGCGGACCATATCCGCAGCGCCCGAGAGCGTGCGTATTGGATGGGTTCAGTCCAGGCAATGACATGGCTCCGCTACCGCAGAGCCCTGGGCCGGTCAACGCATCCGCTGCACCCGTGGATTGGTTCACGATCGGACTCATCTGATGGTCGTACCAGCCGTCCGAGTCGTCGTAAAGAACGACTACCGCAGTGCTGTCCCACTCAGGACGATGCTGGAGCAGGTTCAAGATCCGTACGACGAATTCCTGCTCATCCAGAGGATCGGAGTAGCCTGCGTGTCCGTCTTCGAAGGCCGGGGCCTTCAGGAAGCTGACGGCAGGAAGTCCGCCTGCATTGACGACGTTGACAAAGTCGGCGATGTCGTATTGATGGTTGGCCTTTCCGTTCCAGCCGATTTCCTGCAATGAGGCGGGACGGGCGTGGGTGTAGTTGGCGGTCGAAGCCCAATAGTTGAAGAAAGAGTGATGCGGGATGTAGTCGCCGGTCGGACCTGCAAGGCCAGTCGAGGTTCGGGTGCAACCGGTGGACCCGTCGGAATTCACGACGCTGAGATTGAATCCACCCATGAACGAGCCCCAACTGACTCCCGCGGCGTTCAATAGATCGCCGATATTCTTACCGCCCATCGTTACCTGATTGCGGGTCGGCGAGGAACAGACATCGCCTACCGGATCGGGATCACCGACCACAGTCAACGAACCGTCGGAGCCTCCACTGGTTTCGTCACCTGTGCCATTCAGACTCGATACGACACCATTGGTCTGTCCTGAAACGAGGTTGATCACTCCCGGGGTGGAGGGCCCGAAGGTGGTGCCATAGGAGTTGTCGCTCATCGCGAAGTGCTGGGCGTAGTTCCAGAAGGCGGTTACTGTGTTGCCATCGAAATATCCCATGACGAGACCGTTAGTCTGTGTGGGCCCCGAGCCTGTCGGCGGAGGGCCTGCCGTTCCCGTGAACATAGGGAAGAGATCCATCAGACCGGCATCGAAGGCCTGCTGCTCGGCGGTGTAGTCATGATCCTGATCGTTGGTGACTGCCTGGGTGCGGTCCAGGCGGAAAGGGTTGGTGGCCCCGGTCGTATTCGCGGGGTTGAGATTAGGATTAGCAGTCATCAGCGCATTGGAAAACCCGTTGACGGTGGGTGTGCTCGGCGCCGCAACGAATCTTGGCTCCCCGGACGGATTGGTGGCAAAGGGGTAGGTTCCGAAATAGTGATCAAACGAAACATTCTCCTGGAAAATCACTACCAGGTGCTTGATTGGAGTCGCGGTTGCCGGCCCAGCGGATGCCCCGAATGCGGGCACAGCGCTCGGTCCGAGCGTAATGGCGAATGTCAGCAGCAGCGACATCGCTTTCTTTGCGGCTTCAAACTTCGACTTTTGCGTCATGTTTTCTCCTGCCCCGCACCCACGTCAGCAAACAGTCCACGCCCAGACGTCTGCGCTCCCAGGGTGCACAAGGGTTTGGAGCCTCAAAGTATCGGTCGAATGTTTCAGCCATGTTGCGCTAGTGTCAAATGAGTGTAAATTGCGGGTGCGGCCTTGGGATTAAGCCCTTTGGTCTTTGGTCTTCGGGTGGATGAGCCGCAACAGCGGATTCCTCGCGCGATAATACCACGCTCCGGAATGACAACACTTTCATCATGTGTATGGCTTACATTCACATCCACATTCGCTTGAGCTGAAATTAGGGGCTCTTCTTAACGACAATAAATAAGGCGCGGCTTGACGCCGCGCCTTGACGACTCATTGAAACGTGAGAATTACTGCGGTTGAAGGACTTCGTCGATGACCACTTTGCCTTTCTTGTCGGCGGTGACGACTTTGTGAATCGGGGCATAGCCGCTCAAGGTGATATCGACCACGTAGTTGCCGGGATCGATCATGACGTCGACGGGCGAGCCCTTATCGAGCATGCGCTGATTGACTGCGACTTGAGCGCCCTTAGGCTGGGTGCGGATCGTGAGCTGGGCTTGTCCGGGATCTCCTTTGCCACCGCCAAAGAACTTGGACATCTTGCCGACAGTTTTGATGCTGTCAACATTGCCGAGCGCACGTAGGGTCGGACTGAAGTTGAATGTCTGCCCAACGGTGAACTGCTGGCTCAAGGTTTCGTCGAGATAGCCCGTCAGACGGACAAGCACAACGTGCTGTCCTTTATTCATGCTGATCTGGGCAGGTGTTTTGGTGCCCACGTCGTGTCCGTCGACAAAGATTGAGGCGCCGGGCGGATCGCTTTTCACGATCAACGTCGCGAGAAGCTGAGTGAGGTGAACGGAGTCGGTTATCCGATTTCCGGCGGTCACATCGACCGTGCGCGTGTCAGTCACGTATCCGGATTTGCTGATCGTGACAGAGTGCTGGCCGGGCTGTACATTAGGCAACGTGAAGGGCGTCACCCAGCTGGGATCGGTGCGGCCGTCGATCTGGACCTGGGCACCTTCAGGATTCGATTCAACCACGATCTGTCCAGGGATGATGACTGGCGCGGAAGGTTGCTTCTTCCGCGCACTACGAGACTTCGATGAGGCAGCTGCCGATGGTTCCGGAGTGTCGTCCGCAGGCTGCGACGCAACTGGCGCAGGCGTTTCTACGGGCTGCGGAGCAGCGGCATGCGGTGCAGGCTGGGTAGGCTGAGACTGCGGATCGGTTTGTTCGACGACCGGCTTGCGCGTGGCGCCAGGATCGTCTTCGCTGCCGAGGTTGTGAATGTAAAGAGTCATGCCAATCCCAATAATCAGGATCAGAATGGCGGCGCCCGCCAAAGCGTACAGCATGAGGCGGGGCGGAACATTTTTTACTTCCTTAATTGCTTTTTGCGCGACTTCGCGCGGTTGAACCTTCGGTTTCTCGTCCTTCTGAGCTGGGTTGCCGTCGAACATGGTGACGGACGGCTTGGCAGTCTTGGCCGGTTCCTGGAAAACCGGTGGAGGCGGAGGAGGAGCAACGTAGACTTCCTTCAGCGGAGGAAGTTCAGCGATATCAGAGAAACTCGTGCCCGAGCCAGCGCCGGAACCGCCTTCGGCCATCATGGGATCTACGACAACACGAGGCCCTTCTTCTTCAATTTGAGGTTCGAAAGTTTCAACTTCAGGCTCTTCGACAGCCGACGACATATAAGTTGCTGGCGGCTCGTTGTCTACCGGGGAATCGGACACGTGGCCCGACAGATCGAGTTCCGGAAGTTCCGGAGCGTTGGAACGAGTTAATCCCACGCCCGCAGCCGCTGCTGCAGCTTTCGGAGGCGCGATCTTTGCGGCCAGCTTCGCAACCGGTTTTGCCGCAACGGCCGGTGGCGCGACGGGCTTTGTCTGCACCGTCCGCGATGGAGTTCCCGAAGCAGGTTTCGCAGTAGTGGCGGGCTTGGCCGGTGATGCATTTACAAACTTCGACTGCGCCGCAGCTTTTGCGCCGTTGGGAACCGTCGCTCCCTGTGCAGGAGCGGGTTTCTTCGCAGCGGCCGCGGCCGGTTTTGACTCCTTGCACTTCTCGAGATCATCGAGCAGTTCCCTGCCGATTTGGTAGCGCTCCGCGGGATCTTTGGCGAGCGCCTTCATGATGAGGTTGCTCAAAAGCGGATGGATCTTTGGATTGACGTGGACCGGCGCAACGGGCGTGCTCTCAAGGATGCTCTGGCGGAGGGATTCGATGTCGTCGCGATCAAAGGCCCTTCGCTCGGTGACCATCTCGTAGAACATCGCGCCGAGGCTGAAGATGTTGGAACGGATATCGAGAGCTTCACCGCGCACCTGCTCGGGTGAAGTGTAAAAAAGGATGGTGGACAGTCCATCGTCGGCGTGATGTGCGAAATCGCCGACGCTCGATGCGCCATAACTCAGGATCTTCACCGTGCCGTCCCAACCGCACATGATTTTGGACGGTTCAAGACTGTGGTGAGCGAGGTCGTGTGTGCCGGCGTGATCAAGGGCGCTGCAAAGCTGGCGGCCGATGTCGAGAAGGTCCCAGATGGAAAACCCTTCTTTACGGGAGAGCATGGTGGCGATGCTGTTGCCCTGCACGTATTCCATCGCGGCGCAGAACTTGCCTTCGATTTCGCCAGCGCCGTAAACGCTGGTGATATTCGGACTGCTCAGCACCTTGGTGGTCTCGGCTTCGGCCAAAAGCGCCTGTTCGAGAGCTTGAGCATGACCTCCGAAAGCGCTTAACTGAATCGCTTTGAGAGCGATGGTTTGTCCGCCCTCAGAATCGTTGGCTTTGTAAACGATACCGGTTGGCGATTTCGCCAGCTCACTGAGAATCTCAAATTGGCCCAATTTCGTAGACATTTTTTCCTTGCTGCTCCCATCCACCGCACAACCGTGATGTCACCGCGACAAGCACACCCCCGACAATTTTGTAGGGTTAGCATATCGCTGCTGAGCCGACACTTCGAGTTACCAAAGTAAGGGGAGACGCCCGTAAACACAGGGGTTGCGGCGGTTGGAGCACGATTGGAGAGAGCAAGCCTCAGGCGCTAAAGCGCACACTTCTAAGGCAACTTCGGCACGACTCAAGTCGTGCCCTTCCCGGCCCTTTGGCCGGCGGAGGCCTTGGGAGACAACTCTTCGCGTACGAAATTGAAAATCCCCACTTCTGGCAAAACCGGCCAGAAATGGGGCACCCCTTTTTAGGCCGCAATTGATGCATTGAGGCGGGACGCCAGAGCGCGGATATAGGCAATGAGTTCGGTGGGCTCGTGGACTTTGAAATCGACTCCTAGCCACGACAGGTGCATAACGACCCCCTCGAGTGAGTAAGAGCCAGTCTGCAAGAGGCAGGACTTGTCATCGATGGATTCGAGCACTCCGGCGGATGGTGGTATTCGCTTGGCCAGAGTTTCGAGCGGAGCGTACAGGGTGATCTTGGCGCGGATCGGAAACGGCGCCTGAGAAAGAGATTTCGAGACAAATTTTGCGAAGTCTCCTTCAGGCGGCTTGCGAGGCTTGAAGCGGAGAGAAGCTTTCGGCTTGCCGTCGATGCGATCGATGCGGAAGGTGCGCCAGTCTTCGCGGGCCGTGTCCCAGGCGACTAGATACCAGCGAGATCCGGTGTGGACGAGACGGTGAGGCTCAACCGCACGCATGCTTGGCGAGCCAGCCCGATCCTGATATTTGAAGCGAAGACATTCGCAATCGCGGCAGGCGGCTGCAATCAATGAGACAAGGCTCGCATCCACGCGAGGCCCTCCGCGACGTTCGAGCGGAACGACGAATCCGTGCAGAGCAGTGACACGCTGCCGGAGTCGCGGCGGGAGCACCTGTTCAAGTTTGAGAAGGGCGCGCACGGAAGCCTCTTCGATGCCTGTTACACCACCTTGAGCAGAGGTGCGAAGGCCAAGAGCGGCGGCGACGGCCTCGTCATCATCGAGGAGAAGGGGCGGCAGGGTGGCTCCAGCACCGAGTTGATATCCACCTTCGACGCCGGAGGTGGAATGGACCGGGTATCCGAGACTGCGGAGGCGATCGACGTCGCGGCGGAGGGTACGTCCGGTGACTTCCAAGCGGCGCGACAACTCGGCACCCGACCAATAGCGTTGGGCCTGGAACAGAGAGAGCAAGCGAAGCAACCGTGCCGAGGTGTTCAGCATGAATTTGCATTGTTGCACAAATCGAGGACCGATTCTGTCCTAAATCGTTGATATTGTCTGCGCACTGATTCTGCGGCTGTGGGGAGCAGATCAAGGAGGACAAGATGAAATTGACGGAATTCTTTCTCGCACAACTGGAACGGGAAGTGGCAAGCACGAGGCAGGCTCTGCAACGAGTTCCCGAAGGACATAACGATTGGAAGCCGCATGACAAATCGATGGCTCTTGGCTACCTGGCAGCATTGGTTGCAACCATGCCCGGATGGATTACGGCCATGATCAACCTCGATGAGTTCGACTTGAGGGGGCGCGATGGCGAGACCTTTAAACCGCTGGAGTGGGCTTCTCGCAAGCAACTAGTCGATGCTCTGGATGCCGTGCATGCGCAGGCGCGAGAAGCTCTGCTAAAGACAACCGATGAGCATTTGATGAAACCGTGGAGATTCGTGGTGGGTGGACATGTAGTGAGCGAAAATCCGCGGCACCTGATGATTACCGATTCGGTATTCAGCCATCTTGCTCACCACAGGGGACAGTTGACCGTGTATCTGAGGTTGAACGAGGCATCTGTCCCCGCCTTGTACGGCCCGTCGGCGGACGAAGGAAAGTTCGTCGCCGCGTAACTTTCGGCTTCCCATGACGGTTTTAACTGTTATGCGTTGCTCTGGGTGACATTTGTCACCCGGGTGCAATGACGATCACCACTTGTGACTGCACGCGCACAGAGTCAGGATGGAACATGACGATTCGCTGGGGTCGCCGTCATGTGGAACTTCGAAGAAAATTGTTCAGGTGTGGTTGTCGCTGACACGGTGTATCGACTATTCTGTTGGCGCCTGCTGGCGCTCACCCGCAGTTTCCGGCCCCTCATTCCTTCTGGAGCAAGCCGATGACGCTGACCCGATTCGTTACCAAGAACGCATTTCGAAACAAACGTCGGAGCAGTCTGACGGTTCTCAGCATTGCGTTTTCGCTGCTGTTGCTTACGCTGATGATGACGATCTGGCGGGCGTTTTACCTGGACCAGGGAAGCGCGGAGTCCGCTCAGAGATTGGTAACCAGGCATCGCGTGTCGCTAACTTTCTCTTTGCCGGGGTTTTATCGAGAGAAGATTCGCGCGATTCCTGGTGTGGTGTCGGTGGTTCCGGTGTCGTGGTTCGGCGGCATATACAAAGACCAGAAGCCGGAGAACTTTTTCGCGCAGTTTGGAACGGATCCTGACGAATTCTTCAAGACGTTTCGCGACATGGAGATGCCCGAAGACCAGATGAAAGCCTGGCAACGCGACCGGCAGGGTGTGATCGTCGACGATACGCTGGCGCAGAAATATGGATGGAAGCTTGGGGACCGAATTGTGCTGCAGGGGACAATTTATCCCGTCAATCTGGAATTGAATGTTCGAGGAATCTTCCACTCTGTTCCGGACAACAAGTCGGTGTACTTCAACGCGAAATACGTCGAGGAATCAGTTGCGTTCTTCAAAGGCCAAGCGGGAACGTTCAGCATACTGGCAGCATCGCCGTCGGATGTAAGCACGATCGCGAGCACCGTGGACGACATGTTCCGCAATTCACCGCAGCCGACGAAGACCGAGAGCGAGAAGGCATTTGGACTGGAGTTTGTGGCGATGCTGGGGAACGTGAAGGCATTCATTCTCAGCATCTGCTCCGCGGTGGTGTTCGCGACGCTGCTGGTATCGGCCAACACGATGGCGATGTCGATCCGCGAACGCACGCGGGAAGTAGCAGTGCTGAAGACTTTGGGGTTCACCCGACGCGGGGTGTTGGGTCTGTTCGTAAGCGAAGCCGTAGCTCTCTCGCTCGCGGGAGGAGTGATCGGCGGGTCACTGGGGTGGCTGCTGGTTTACGGAATCACGCATTCCAAGCAGTTCGTCAGTTTCTTTCCGATGAAGGTAACGCCGGAGATCTGGTTGGCGGCCCTGATCACATCAGGGATCGTCGGGCTGATCAGTGCGGCGCTGCCTTCGTATCACGCTTCGCAGATCAACATTGTGGACGGACTCCGCCACATCGGGTGACGTATGACGCTGGGCAGCTTCGTGTTACGTAATGCGTTCCGGAACAAGCGACGCAGTGTGCTAACGATGATCAGCATCAGCTTCTCTCTGTTGCTGCTGACGCTAATGATTTGCATCTGGCGGTCGTTTTATGTGGATCAGGTAGCACCAGAGGCCGCGCGGCGGCTGATTATCCGGGACCGGGTTTCGCTGGCATTCTTTTTGCCTGAGTACTATCGGGAGAAGATTCGAGCTGTACCAGGAATCCATGCCGTAGCGCCGCTGACGTGGTACGGCGGGCGTTACATCGATGATCGGCCGCAGCATTTTTTCGCGCAGCTGGCGACGGATCCGGAAGAGTACTTGAAGGTTGCATCGGACAAGATTATTCCCGAGGACCAGGTTAAGGCCTGGCAGCACGACCGGACTGGGGCGATTGTGGACGTGACGCTGGCGGAAAAGTTCGGATGGAAGATTGGGGACCGGATCACGCTGCAGGCGAACATTTTTCCGGCAAATTTGGACTTGACGATTCGCGGGATGTATCACCGGGATCCTCCGCAGAACGCGCTGTATTTCAATGCGAAGTATCTGGAGGAATCGGTGCCGTGGTTCAAAGGGCAGGCCGGTTGGTATGCAGCGCAGGTGGATACGGCGGAACACGTGGCTGAGGCATCGCGGACGATTGATGACATGTTTAGGAATTCTCCGCTGCAAACGAAGACCGAGAGCGAGAAGGCATTTCAGCTCGGATTTATCGCGTCGCTGGGGAACGTGAAAGCGTTCATCCTGAGCATCTGCGGGGCAGTGATGTTCGCGATCATGCTGGTATCGGCGAACACGATGGCGATGTCGATCCGCAGCCGCACGAGAGAAGTGGCTATGCTGAGGACGCTGGGATTCACGAGCCGGCGGGTATTGTCGATTTTCGTGAGCGAGTCAGTGGCGTTATCTCTGATTGGCGGCCTGCTTGGCGTGGCGATTGCGATTCCTGTGATCGCTGGGCTAACGCACCGGTTTATTGGGCTGGGAGTTCCTTTGGACATGCGGGTGAAGCTGCCGACGGCTTTGCTATCGCTGGGCGTCGCCGTGGTTCTTGGGATCGTGAGTGGTTATCTGCCGGCGTACAAAGCGTCGCACATGAAAATCGTCGATGGATTACGTCACATCGGATAGGTGAGAGAGAGCAATTATGGCGATACCGATCAGCTATAACGTCCGCAATCTAAGGCTTCGCAAAGGGCTCACGGTGATGACGGCGCTGGGCATTGCGCTTACCGTGACGACAGCGATCTTTCTGATGGCGCTGGTGGCGGGACTGGACCGTGCGTTCGTGAGCAGCGGAAGTCCGCTGAATGTGCTGGTATTGCGGAAGGGTTCAGAAGCGGAGCTGTCGGGTGGATTTGATGCGTCGCTTTTCCCGACGCTGAAGACGTTGCCGGGCATCGCAAAGGATAAGAACGGCGAGCCGATGGTGTCGGGGGAGTGGGTGGTCGTGATTGTGCTGCCTCGCAAAGACGGCACTGGCGAAGTAAACGTCACGGTGCGCGGCATGATGCCGGATGGGCTTGAGATGCGGCAACTGCCAAACGCAAAGGGAAAGCCACCCGTGAAGTTAGTCGCAGGCGAGTGGTTCCACACCGGTCAGCGGGAGGTGGTCGTCAGTTCGTCCATTCGAGATCGTTTTTCGCACGCGAATATCGGCGATGAGATGCAATTTGGCAAGGGATCATGGAAAGTGGTGGGGGTGTTCGACGCTGGCGGGTCAGCGTATGAATCCGAAGTGTGGGGTGATGTGAACCAGATGGCGTCGGACTTCGACCGGCAGGGTGGATTTGCGTCGGCGTACCTGCATGCGACGGATCCGATCGCGGCCGAGGCATTGAAGAATCGTGTGAGCGATGACCAGCGGCTGAAACTCGAAGGGATGCTGGAGAGCGACTATTACGCGAAGCAGACGAGTTCGGGCGCGCCAATCAAGGTGATCGGATGGGTCGTCGGCGTGATCATGGCGATTGGATCGATCTTCGCAGCGATGAACACGATGTACGCCGCCGTGGCTTATCGCGGGCGCGAGATCGCGACATTGAGGGTGATCGGATTTTCGCGGCCGGCGATTTTGACCTCATTCGTGCTCGAGTCGCTGCTGATTGCGTTGCTGGGAGCACTGGCGGGAATCGTATTGATGCTTCCGTTCAACGGGATGCAAACCGGGACTTCGAATGCGGTCACGTTTAGCGAGGTGGTGTTTGCCTTGCGGATCACGCCCCGTGTGGCGACCAACGCCATTATCTTCGCGCTCGTCATGGGATTCGTGGGTGGATTAGCACCGGCCTGGCATGCTGCTCGGCAGAATATTTTGTCGGCCTTGCGTGGATAAGATTTCGGCTGCTAGGGCGTTGCGCTTGGGAGTACGTGAAGATTTATGGGAATTGATACGAAACACGAGGATTTGCAGAGCCTGCGGATCGACCGTTCCCAGAGAGGTGACACTCCTGGAGAACCGTCGACGTGGGCTAAGCGTTACATCATCGTTGGGATTGCGGTGGTTGTGCTGCTGGGCCTCTTCGCCCTGGTGTACCGCGCATTCTCTTCGGACACTCCGGAAGTGGAGGTTGTGCGCGCATCGGCACAGACAAGCGGCAATGATGTGGGTGGAACGGTATTGTCGGCGACCGGCTACATCGTGGCGCATCACACGATCAATGTGAACTCGAAGGTCACCGGACGCTTGAAGTGGATTGGAGTGGAGAAGGGCGACAAGGTGAAAGAAGGGCAAGTCCTGGTGCGGCTTGAGGATGAGGAGTTCCGCGCAGCGTACCTGCAGGCGAACGGCGCGGTAGACAACGCGAAGGCGTATCTCGAGGAGTTGCAACACGGATCGCGCCCTGAGGAGATTCAGCAGGCTCAGCATAACCTGGACGAAGCTCGGGCGACTGCGGTTAATGACAAATTGACGCTCGACCGGACCAAGGAACTCGCCGCCAACGGAGTTGTGTCAAAACAGCAGCTCGACGATGCGTCAGCAAAGTACGAAGCGGATCAACAACGCGTGAACTCGCTGCAACAGGGATTTACGCTGGCCAAGATTGGCCCTAGGCAGGAGGAAATCCTGCGAGCACAAGGCGCCCTGTCGCAGGCACAGGGACAACTCGAATATGCGAAGTCGCAGTTGGATGCGACGGTGATTCGGGCTCCCGTCACGGGGACGATTCTTGACCGCACAGCCGAGAAAGGCGAACTGGTGACGTCGGGATTTGCGAGCACCGCGGCAGGCGGCCCGCAAGGTTCGGTCGTGTCGCTGGCCGACTTGAATGACTTGCAAGTGGAACTGGATATTGCGCAGGCGGATTTCGCGCGGCTGGGCCCAAATCAAAAAGCCGTCGTGACAACGGACGCGTATCCGGACAAGCAGTACGACGGCGAGATCGCGCAGATTTCTCCCGAGGCAAACCGGCAGAAGGCGACAGTGCAGGTAAAGGTGCAAGTGCTGAAGCCGGACAAGTATCCGGATGTTCAGTTGCGTCCGGAGATGAATGCTACGGTCCGATTCCTAGCGGATGAAAAGCCGAAGGACACGAAGGGGCCAGCTGGAGTTTTCGTTCCGGCAACAGCGATCCACGACAAGGATGGAAAAAAGATCGTATTCATTGTGTATGACGGGCGCGCGGTGGCACGGGAGGTTCATGTCACGAGCGCGCGAGCGGATGGGTCGTTGGTGGACGGATTGGTTGGTGGCGAGAATGTGATTACAACGGCGCCAGCCACCTTGAAAGATGGAGACAAAATCAAGACAAAGGGGCAATCATGAGCACAGTCGCACAGAACAACGTTGCCACCGACACGACAGTCGTACAGGCGCGGGGAGTCAGCAAGATCTTCAAACGCGATGCCTTCCAGGTCACCGCTCTGGATGATGTGTCGATCGACATTGCCAAAGGCGAATTCATGGCGCTGATGGGGCCTTCCGGTTCGGGAAAAACGACGCTGCTGAATATGATCGCGGCCATCGATCGGCCTACGAGCGGCGAACTTCTCGTGCAGGGCCAAAACATTTTTCAGCTCAATGATGCACAGATTGCCCGCTGGCGAAATGAACATATCGGGTACGTCTTTCAGACGTTCAACCTGATTCCGGTGCTGACTGCGTTCGAGAATGTGGAATTGCCGCTGCTGCTCACCAAGCTGAATTCGCAGCAGAGGCGAGATCACGTCATGACCGCGCTGAAACTTGTCGGCCTCGAGGATCGAGTTCATCACTTGCCGAAGCAGTTATCAGGCGGACAGGAACAGCGCGTGGCGATCGCGCGTGCGATTGTCAGCGATCCGACGCTGTTGTTGGCGGACGAACCAACTGGAGATCTCGATAGCCATTCAGCGACGGAGGTGCTGGAGATCCTGAAGAGACTGAATGAGGACTTCCACAAGACGATCGTCATGGTGACGCACGATCCTCACGCGGCATCGTACGCGCACGTTACGCGGCACCTGGAGAAAGGGATGTTGCTGCCGCCGGCGTAAGGACCATTACTACACTGGACCTGAGTTACACGGAGAAGAGTCGACGAATTGCTGCCATCGGTTTCTTCGTGATGGCTAAATGCGAGGGCCAGCCCAATACCCTCCGGGCCTCCCCCTCGCAAGATGATTTACGCGACGTTTTCCTTCAGAACCACTTCCGGCCCCGTCGATACTTCGGACTGATCTGCGGCCCAACGCCATGCACGCCTTCCCTTGAGCATCACAGCTTCGGCCTCACCGTAGTCGACGAGGCGATTCAGCACAGTCGTGATCGACGCCATGGGATCTTTGTGACGAGCGAGTAATGTCGGCATTTTTGCCTGGAAGTAGTCACAGATATCGCGCGCTGTCATTGCGCGTCCGGACTCCATCAGAATCATGCGACAAGCTTTGGTAAAGCCGGGCTGGCGCCCGCTATTCTTGCGATCGACTAATTCCATTAATTCTTCGTTCAAGACACCGTCGCCGAACATGTTGGCCAAACCGGAGATCGTCTGCTTGACGGTACCGATCCGCTTCATGATTTCAGCGCGCTGATGCAGCAACTGCCTCAACTCTTCGTGTGCCTGCCGGATGACTTCCTGAACGTGGCCAACATCATAGCGATCGATTGGCCGGATCGAGCTGTTGGACACTTGTGCGTTTTCCATGCGACCCCCATTCCGCAAAAGGCGGATGATCCCGCCTGAATATACGTTCAATTTCGTTCTGGGGTTCCATCCGACGAGAAGGAGGAAATCCAGTGTTTGGAGGATTAGACGAGGGAATCGCGGATTGGTTAACAAAAATTGACTGCAAGGTGTAACGGTTTTGTCTCCAAATTATTGCAGGAACACGACCAAGAGACGTCCGTCGGAGTGATAACCGTCGCCCGTGGCGTTCTTGGCGTCCTGCACGGGATTTGGGGGTAAATAGTAGGTAAGTCGCTTGGCTTTGCTGGCTTTTTGCAGACTGCCGCCGATGTTGTCGCGCTCGCCATCGACAGCGGGATCGATTTTGTGAGTAACGTTATTGTTTCGCTTGTCCTTTGCGAAGCCGATGTCGTGCGTGCCCGCGCCAACCCAAACATCCTGTCCCTTCCAGGTGAAGGGAGCCTTCCAGATGCGGAAGTGATGGCGGCTGGCAACCATGGCTATGGGCTCGGCCATTTCGTAGCCGTAGTCCTGCTTGCGCCCAAACAGGAAAAGAGTGCTCATCGGCATGGCCAGATAGTCCTTGCTGTCATAGGTCTGCATGACTGCGTTGAAAACAGCCCTGGTGTTATTGGTGTCGGCGACGTGCCAGGTGGCAGCTTCGAGCGCGGACTGGACGTCTTTCTCGGTGCCGACAATCACGAAGTTCACCATGTCTCCGAGATTGTTGAATTGGTCGTTGACACGGCGTGGGAGCCCATCGATGTCGCGACGCAGGTCGGAATCAAGGGGCGCTTCCGAGATCGTAAGCGCGGGGGCAGCGGGCGTAGACGGGTTATTTCCCGTAGAAACAGCGGATGACGCGCCGTTCGCATTAGAGTCGGAAGCTGGCTTGTTGATGCCGAATTGACCCGACATGAAGACTTGGGCAGCAGTCGAGAGTTGGGACTTGAGCTGCGCTCCACGGTTCTGTTGCTGCGCCGACGTAGCCGCAGCGGCAGTAGCGGAAGTCTTGTCGACTTTGACAGAAAGACTTCCCTGGCAGGGACTCGATCCTGCGGCGTTCATCCCGAGGAAGAGATGGGAGGCTTCCTGGATATGCAATTCTTCACTTGCGCCCACGAACATCGGAGCGGCGCCTTGCTCGTGCAGCTTAGCGATCAGCGCTCCTGGAGCAGCGGTGGGCACGGGCAGGTTGGAGCCGGGTGCCGCGCCGTTGACGCCTTGGGGGTTACACGCGGGCGAACCAGAGCCTGTGGCAGACGCGGTGATCTTGATTGCGTCTCCGGGCTGCAGATCAATGTTGGTGTCCGTCCACGGCTGAGCCGCTGATACTTCAAACGTCAGTTCCTCCTTCGGGGTAGACGGAGTGGACTGAGCGTGAAGTGGAGCGACTCCAATAGATGCGACGGCAAGCGAGAGAATCCACAGTTTTGACATGGGAGACTTCCTGAACTGCCTGGCTCATTATCTTCCAATCGGGGTGGGTTATGGCAAGTCGGGCGGGATGACACGGTTCTAATCGGGGATGGAATGCCATTCCAGACCAGACGAGGAATTAGCGGGTTGAGTTGTGGCCTCGCGGCTAAACTTCAGCGCGCTGAGTTCCGATGGTAACAATAACGGAGCACCTCGGTGATAACAGGAGCCCAACCCGCAAAGGAAAGCCTCCCGGTACGAGCGCTTCTGGTCGGGAATCAGGAGGAAGATTTCTTTCTGATCCGCGAGATTCTGGAGCGAAGCCGTCGGTTCCTTACGGCCGAACTAGAGCACGCTCGATCGATCGAAGAAGCCAGGGAAATGCTAAAGCAGGGACCGTACGACCTTGTCTTATTTGAGCACGAAGCAGGAGATGCGGAAGCCGTCCGGCTCGTTTCTGAGTTCGTGCGTGCAGGGGTGGGAGTGCCTTTCATTCTGCTGACTGAGGACGCGGACGAAGCAACTGTGGCACAGATCATCGAGACGGGGACCTGGAATTGCGTGCCCAAGTCGCAATTGGACGCAGCGACACTGGTACGTACGATTCGAGGGACGCTGGAGATGCACTCCCTGCACCAGGAACAACAGAATGCAGAAGAAGCGTTGCGGAAGCTGTCTCGAGCGGTAGAGCACTCGGCCGATACGGTCGTGATTACAGACTGCAACGGGATCATTGAATATGTGAACCCGGCGTTCGAAGCGATCACTGGATTCACACGAGATGAAGCCTGCGGGAAAACGCCGCGGCTGGTGAACTCGGGTGAGCAGGCTGTCGAGACCTATCAAGAGATGTGGAAGACGATTTTGGCGGGAGGCGTCTACCGTGGGATCTTCGTGAATCGCAGAAAGAACGGGGAATTGTATTACGTGGAGCAGTCTATATGCCCGGTACGCGACACAAATGGGCGCGTGACACACTTCATTGCGAACGGGCGTGATCTGACCGAGCGTCTGCGGCTCGAGGCGCAGTTGTTACAGGCGCAGAAGATGGACGCGATCGGACGGCTGGCGGGTGGGGTGGCGCACGATTTTAACAACTTGCTGACCATTATCACGAGCTATTCGGAACTGGCGCTCGATACAGTGCCGCACGACAGCCCATTGGAGTCGAAGATCCAGGAGATCCTGTTAGCCGCGCGCCGGGCGGCGGAACTGACGCGACAGTTGCTGGCATTCAGTCGAAAACAGCCCCAAGCCCTGCGTGTGGTGGAGCTCAATCAGGTGGTCGCCGGCATCTCGAAGACACTACCGCGACTGATTGGAGAAGACATTGAATTCACTTTCCATGCGGGGTCGGGAGTAGGGTGCGTGCGAGTCGACCCGTTGCAGATCGAGCAGGTGCTGATGAACCTGGCTGCGAATGCACGTGACGCCATGCCGCAGGGCGGGCACCTGCGAGTGGAGACGTTCAATCTTCATTTGGACGAGGACTATGTTCACGGGAAACCGGCAGTGATCCCGATGGGGAACTACGCGGTAATCACGGTGAGCGACGACGGGTTGGGAATCCCACGCGAGGATTTGCCCCACATCTTCGAACCGTTCTATACAACCAAGCCTTCGGGGAAAGGTACCGGGCTCGGGCTAGCGACCGTGTACGGCATCGTGAAACAAAATCAGGGATTCGTGTGGGTTTACAGTGAACCGGATTGCGGCACCGTCTTCAAGATTTATCTCCCTACGTTCAAAGGTTGGAAGCGACGCACAAATCCGGAAGCGAACGATCACCTAGAGTTGACTCGTGGAAGCGAGACAATCCTTCTGGTGGAAGAGAGCAGGCAGTACGTTGTTCGACGGCAGAATTTCTCCGGCTGCAGGGATACCGCGTACTGGAAGCGAAGGATGGTGTCGATGCGATGCAGGTATGCCGAGCCCACGAATCGAAGATCGATCTGCTGGTAACCGATGTCGTCATGCCGAACATGAGCGGTGGCGAACTCGCAAAACAGATGGGACAACTGCTTCCGGACGTGAAGTTCCTGTTCGTCAGCGGCTATGCGGGGAAGACGGTGCTCGACCATAACGTCGTGGATCTGGAAACGAACTTTCTGCAGAAGCCGTACACCCTAAAGCAGCTTGCGCGGAAGATGCGAGGGGCATTAAGCAGCTCTCGAGCGGCGACAGCAGGGTGAGCAGGAACAGCTAGGTATAATGGCACCCGGTCCGGTCTTCCATGCTCACAGGCGCAAGATGCGCACTGTTCCTTGTTTTGTCTTCGCCGCATCCGGGAAAAATCCTGGCAGGCATTCTCTTTCTTGTTCTGTGCGGATCCGTTGTCTATTCCATCCTTCAGATGATTGCCGCGCTGCGCTATCTGAGGGTGAAGCCGCCTGCTTTGCAGCGCACTGAACCGATCAGCATTTTGAAACCGCTGGCCGGATTGGATCTGGATCTTGAACCGAATTTGAGAACTTTCTTCGAGCAGGAATATGCCGCGTTCGAAATTCTCTTCGCGGTGCGGAACTCGGAAGATCCGGCTACGGCAGTAGTGCGCCGCTTGCAGGATGAGTATCCACAGGTGCCTTCGCAATTGGTCATCACAGGAGAACCGCTCTATCCGAACGCGAAGGTGTTCAGTCTTGAGCAAATGCTGGCGGCAGCGGCTCATGATCTGATGGTGATGAGCGACAGCGATATCCGTGTAACACCGACGCTTCTGCAAACGGTGGCTGCCGAGTTTCAGGATCCGACACTCGGCGTAGCGACGTGTCCCTATCGCGCTGTGGCGGGACCGAGTTTCTGGTCTCGTTTGGAAGCCACTGGAATGAATACGGATTTCTGGGGAAGCGCGCTGGTGGCGCGGATGATCGAAGGAATGCGCTTTGCGGTTGGCCCGACGATCGCGGCCAGGCGGCAGGTGCTCAATGCCATCGGCGGATTTGCGAAATTGAAGGACTATCTCGCCGAGGATTTTGTGATGGGACAGTTTGCGGCCGAGGCTGGACATGGCGTGATCCTGTCGTCGTACGTGATCGAGCACCACATCGGCAGTGCGGATTGGAAGGAGAATGTCGCGCACCGGCTGCGATGGATGCGAAGCACGCGCAGGTCGCGGCCAACCGGATATATTGGTCAGTTATTCACTATGCCGCTTCCGTTAGCGCTGCTGGTGTGCGCGGTTTCGCCCACGTGGTGGCCCGTGCTGCCCGTTGCCGTGATCGTCCGTGCGTTCGCGGCATACTTTGTGTCGTGGAAAGTTCTAGGAGCCAGAATTAATTGGTTCTTGTTGCCGATTGAGGATGTGATGGGCTTCGTTTTCTGGTTAGCAGGATTCTTCGGAAATACGATTTCCTGGCGCGGACGGAGATATCGTTTATTTGGGGATGGGAAGTTTGAATTGGTATCGGAAGTCATGAGCGATGAGCAATGAGCTACGAGCAATGAGCCGCGAGACTCCTTCGAAATCTCGCATCGCGGAATTCTTTCGCTCCTGGGGAGCTCGGACACCTTCTGGACTCGCCACCCACGACTGGCGTCGTGGGCTGCATTCTATCGCCGCTTCGCGGCTTTACTACGGAAAGAGCCGGAGAGGCCCCCGCTCTCATTACCTATCCATTTCTGCGAAGAAGCTGGCCGTCTTTCAACGTGAACTTTTCGCCGCGCCAGACTACCGTGTGTCCGAAGAAGCTAGCAATCCAGACTCCGACGGCGATCAGATCGCGCAGCGGTAACAACCACAGCTGTGCGATCAGATTCTTATCTTGCAGGGCCGACTTTCCTACCGTAATGGCAACAGCAAGTCGCAACAGCCAGACCGCGGCCAAGACGCCCCAGGACCACGGCGCTGCGTGAGCGGCGATTACGGTTAAGAGCGACCACATCAAACCGAAGGTCGATAAAAGGCCGATGTAGCCTCCGAGACGGGCGTCGCGCACGCCGCGAGCCCAGCGCATCTGATGGGAGAGGAACGCGCTGAGATCGTAAGGTGGAAGATGAGTTTCGACTACTGTGGAGGACAGTACCACTTTCCTTCCGATGTCCGCGATGCGGCGGCCGAGTTCGTAGTCGTCAGCCAGGAAATCGACGATGGCCTTAAAACCGCCGATCCTGTCGAGATCGGCGCGGCGGAAAGCGAGCGTCGATCCGAGGCCGAAGTGCAATCCGCCTTCGAGTTGCTGGGCGATGAGAACGCCGGCGGAGAAATCGGTGCTGATTCCAAGAGCCTCAAGATGCGAGCCGAGAGTCTTCGCTGGAGCACCCCGATAGAGGCAGGTCACCATCCCTATTTGTTCGTCGGTAAACGGGGCAAGGACCTTCTTGAGGTAATCGCGTTCAACGCGAATGTCACTGTCGTTCACGATCAGGTGATCGTAGCGAGCGGACTGAACCATGCATTCAAGGTTGCTGACCTTCACATTGGCGCCGAGAATCGTGTGACAGACGATCAGGCTGATAGAAAGCTCGGGAAACTCCCGCTTTAGCTGCTCGACGCTGGCGACTGCAGGATCCTCTGCATCGCTGACTCCAAAAATGATTTCGTACTGGGGGTAGTCCTGCAGGCAGTGGCTGCGGAACGCTTCGTAGATGTCTGGATCTATTCCCTTGAGCGGCTTGAGGATGGTGACTGGAGGAAGGAAGGGCCCGCTTGGGATGTCAGCGTTTCGTTTCCTGGCGCGAATGAAAACGGATGCACTCCACAGGCACATCAGATAGTAAGCAGAGCTCGATAGGCAGCCGATAATCGCGACAATTTCGAGCAGCCGGCTGAGAGAACGGATCATGCGCGAAGGCAGGATAACTATTCGTAGCGCAGAGATTCAATGGGATCGAGATTGGCAGCCTTCCATGCGGGGTAGATTCCGAAGATGAGCCCGACAGCGGCGGCGGCACTGAAGCCGAAACTGGTCCAAAAGACAGACATGCGGGCCGGCAGAGATGGCCAGATCATCGGAATACCCCAGACAACAATTCCGCCGAGCGTGATCCCGAAAAAGCCGCCGACGGCGGTAAGCATGATTGCTTCCAGGGTGAACTGCAGGAGAATGTCACGCTTGCGAGCACCGATCGCTTTGCGAACCCCGATCTCGCGAGTGCGCTCGGTGACGCTCACCAGCATGATGTTCATCACACCAACGCCACCAACAATCAGAGCGACGCTGGAGATAGCAAACATGCCGATGAAGAGAGCGCCGGTGATCTGATTCCAGGCATCGGAGATCGAGTCGGAGGTGAAGACCGCAAAGTTATCCGGCTTATCGAAAGGCACGTGGCGGCGACGGCGCAAGAGCTCGCGGACCTCGTCGATGGCCTTGGGAACGTCTTCGTGAGACGTTGCCTTGATACTGATCCAGTGCTGCTTGAGCTCTGGATGCAGCTTGCGCATCGTGCTTAAGGGCATGTACACCTTGTTGTCTTCCGGATTCTTTCCGCCGCCGAACACCGACTTCACGGGCGAGGCCACACCGATCACGGTGAAGAGTTGCCCTTCGATATTGACCTCCTTGCCGAGCGGATCATTGATGCCGAAAAGTTCGTCGACGGTTTCCGACCCGAGGAGCACGACGTTCGATCGATGTTCTTCGTCGACCTCGCTGAACCAGCGCCCGGAGCCGATTTGCAGATCGAATACATCTTTGGCTGAGGCTTCATCGCCTTCCAGAATCGTGTTCTTCGCCTTGCGATCCTCGTACTTGACTGCAAACGATCCAATCCCCAGCTCCGGACGGAAATAACGCACACCGGCGGTCACTGCTTTGACGTGCGGCAGGTCGCGCATGGCGAGGGAGTCCTCATGGGTGAGTTCCTTGCGCATGCGCATTTCTTCCGTAGGACGACCGAAGGTGAAAGGCTCCAAATGGAAGGCGAAGATAACGTCGGACCCGATGCTGCTGACGATCTGGCGAACGTTGTCGTCGAGTCCGCGGCCGATGGAGGAGACTCCGATGACGACTGCGACGCCGATCACGATTCCGAGAACGGTGAGGGCGGAGCGCAGCTTGTTGCTGCGGATCGTGTCCGTCGCCATCTGGACGATTTCGCCGAATTCAGATTTGCCGACCATAGGAATTTAACGATTGAGTCATTGAGTGATTCAGTGATTGAAAAAGCACTCAATCCACCCATCTACATTTCAAATCTCAGAGCTACGATTGGGTCCAGCCGTGCTGCTTTTCGGGCAGGATAGACACCAAAGAATACTCCTACGCTGGCAGCTACCAACAATCCCGCTGCGACCGCCCATAACTTGATCGAAGACGGCATTCCGATCACAAGAGTCACCGACTCTGCGATAAAAGCACCGAGGAGGACGCCGAGCACACCACCAATCGAGGCGAGTGTTACGGCTTCAATCAGAAATTGCAACAAGACATCTTCGCGCTTGGCTCCGAGTGCTTTGCGAATACCGATTTCGCGGGTACGCTCGGTGACGGACACAAGCATGATGTTCATGATGACGATGCCGCCCACGACGAGCGACACCGCTGCGATCCCAATCGTGGCCATGAAAAAGGTGCTGCTCAGCCCGGACCAGATGCTCAGGAGGCTTTCGTTGGTTTCGATGTCGAAGCTGTCATCTTCGCCCGGACGGTCGTGGCGGTGGGTTCGCAGCGCCATGCGAGTTTCATCGATGGCTTGACTCAACGGCGCTCCTGTCGCCCACGCCTTGCCCCAAATGCTGATGCTGGTGTTGTGCGATCCGTATTGCTTCAGATAGACGGTTACCGGGATCAGCACATAGTTGTCGGCGCTCTGGCCGAGAGTCTTGCCTTTCTTCTTGCCGACCCCGATGACCTGGTAGGTCCAGCCGTCAACGCGAATCTCCTGCCCTAAAGGATCAGCCCCGCCGAGGAGGTGGTCGACAATGTCGGTGCCGACGACCGCGACCTGTAAATGGTTGTTGAGGTCGGTATCGTTCAACATTCGGCCGTAGGTCAGGTCTGTGTCGAGAATCTCGGCGACGGAAGGCGTGATGCCCTGAATGGTCGTATCGCTAATCGATTGCTCGTTGTGCTTGACCTTGCCGCTTCCGCGCATCACCGCGCCAACGTATTCGCAATGGCTGCAGGCGACGGCGACCGATTGAAAATCCTCGAGCTCAAAATTTTTGCGTTTTTCTGAAGCCAGGAATTTTTCGACATCGGTTTGCACCGGTGACATTTTGGTCGCGATGAAAACGTCGGCGCCGAGGTTGAATATCTTTTGCGCGACATAATCTTGAATGCCGGAGACGAAGGTCACAACCGCAATCACGGCAGCGATGCCGATGACCACGCCTAAGAGCGTGAGCACGGACCGCAACTTGTTCGCCCACAGAGAGCGAAGCGCGATTCGAATGGCTTCAGCGATGTTCATGGAACACAGGCGTCGGACTTCTGACTTTGGACCTTGACCTGGGAACGGCCCCCGAGACGCTGTATAAGTCTACAGCGAAAATATGGATTGCCACAGCAGAGAGTAGCCGCTGCATTCGATTGTGTGACTTGGGTTTAGAGGGGATCGCATATAATGGTTTTGTAGGCAGCCGGACCGGACGGCCGCTTTTCGCGCTTTCGGGCGTGGGGAGAGGAAAGTCCGAACTCCGCAGAGCAGTGTGCCGGATAACGTCCGGGACGCCGGTTTCAAAGCCGGCAGACGGAAAGTGCCACAGAAAAGATACCGCCCCGGCAACGGGGTAAGGGTGAAAAGGTGCGGTAAGAGCGCACCGCCGCGGCAGTGATGACGCGGGCAGGGCAAACCCCACACGGAGCAAGACCAAATAGGGAGGAAGTTCGCGGTTTCGGCCGCGGACACGTGCCGGCTCGGTGCGTTAAACCTTCGGGTAGGTCGCTAGAGGCATGCAGTAATGCATGTCCCAGAGGAATGGCCGTCCTGCGGGAGCGATCTTGCGGACAGAATTCGGCTTACAGGTCCGGCTGCCACAACCTTTCTTTTCACATACTCGCAAACCCTAATACTCGATTGTGACGCCGGTGTGACGCGCTCAACTGTTCACCAGAAAATGACGATCTACCGTCCCCGTGTCACTGTCCGGAAAACTGCAACCCTCGCGACACTGGGACGTTACACAGGAACGGGGTCGAAAACGAAGCGGACGACCTCCGAGTGGCCGACAATTCGGGCAGAGATGCCGCAGTTCCGGAATTTGACATCCGAGGCTATTAGTTGCTTGGCGGTTCGGCGAGTCGAGTATTTGCCCAAAAGTGGTGACCGATGCAAGCCTGGATGAGACGGTGCTCGGCTGGCGCAGGGCATCGCTCCACAGTGCCGTGCTACCCTAACATCTTCACCGACTACATGAACCGTAGTTAGGAGGAATTTGGTTAACCATGGTAATTTCGAAAGTGGTCCGCGAAAGGATTTCCTAATCTTCGAGGATCGGGGCTCCGATTCACCTTACGTCGAAAGAGTATGGCGCAGTCATAGCCATCGAGCCGGTACATTTCTCTCGATGGCATCGAGCCACTTCGAAATGGTTGTAACGCGACATGAAGGCAAAATTTTTCTTACCGTTCGTGGCCCTGAAACCCATGCAACGACAGCTGAATGTCCAGCGCTCGGGGAATGGATGGGAATCAGATTCAAGCTGGGAACCTATATGCCTTCGTTACTTCCGAGGACGCTCATAGATCGCAATGACGTAACCCTGCCCTCGCTTTCCGATCGAAGCTTTATGCTCAATAGTTCGGGTTGGCAGTACCCCAGCTTCGAGAACGTTGAGACTTTTGTGAATCGGCTCGCTCGGGCTGGCATTATTTGGCGCAATTCCAACCAGAATGCGTTGTTCTACGACCCACCCCGTGGAATCTCGCTCCGGTCAGCGCAGCGGAACTTCCTCAGGTGCACGGGAGTCACGCAGAACACCGTTCGCCAGATCGAACGTGCCCGCTACGCGGCTCGGTTGCTGAGGCAGGGCGTGTCAATCAGCGACACGGTATTTCAGGCCGGTTTCTTCGACCAGGCGCACTTGACTCGATCGGTGAAGCACCTGATTGGGGATACACCCGGGCGCTTACTTCGCGGCGAAGAGCAATTGTCGTTTCTGTACAATACTGAACCCACCGACTGACTTTACCATCAAGCTGTGCTGAAACTGCAAAGTGACACGGCGACTTGCGCGGGGAGGGGAGGAGCATCGCGCAAAATGGACCAGCGAGTGTGGCTGCTTGCATGCGGAGTGGCTGCGGGGCCGATCTACATCATTGTCGGCGCCATGCAAATCGCGATACGGCCAGGCTTCGATCCCACCCGCCATGCTCTCAGTCTGCTGAGTAATGGACACCTCGGTTGGATTCAGATTTCAAACTTCCTGATCACGGGCGGTCTCCTCATCGCCGGGGCGATCGGCATGAAGAAGAGCCTCGTTCGCGGGGTTGGTCGAACGTGGGCTCCGCGTATGGTCATCATGTATGGCGTGGGACTGATCGGCGCAGGACTTTTCAGAGCTGATCCGGGCCGTGGGTTTCCTCCAGGAGCCTCTCTCACGCACAATACGATCACGTGGCATGGCGAAATGCATTTTGTGGCGGGGTCGATCGGATTTATCGGATTAATTGCAAGCACGATTATCTTCGCTCTGCGCTTTCGTAATTCCGGCCAGACTGGCTGGGCCGTTTCCTCGATCATGACAGGGATCGTTTTCTTAACGACCTTTGTCGGCATTGCGTCCGGCGCCTCCGGGCCGATAAACCTGCTTTTTTCTGCCGCGGTAGTCGTTAGCTTCCTGTGGTTATCTGCGATTTTCGGGCACATTCTACGAGCATCGTCGCAAGACCTGAATGAGTGCGGGAAAGAGATAAAGAAATCATAAGCAACGGTTTGCGGAAGACGAACGCACGGATTGCGGCAACGTTGGCTGGAATAGTCTGGTTGCGCTCTCTATGGCACTGGCGCAGGAGCGATCGACAATCTCTTCTGTGAAGACGGGTTACGCTTCCGTGAATGGGCTACATATATATGACGAGATTCGGGGCAGGCTCACCGCTGATTTTGCTTCATGGTGGACTCAGTTGAGCAGAAATGCTGGCGGACGTGTTGCCCGAGATGGCGCGATCCCGGCAGGTGATCGCCGTGGATTTGCAAGCCATGGTCGAACTGCCGGCACGAATCGCTCATTGCGTGCCGAAACGATGGCCGATGATATCGCCGGGCTGATTTCTTTTCTTGCGCTCGGCAAAGCCGATGTCATGGGGTACTCACTTGGCGGCGCCGTGGCGTTGCAGACCGCTATTCGGCATCCGGATTCCGTGCAAAAGCTAGTGGTTGTGTCGGCGCCCTGCAAGCGCGATGGATGGAACCGGAGACGCTTAGAGCAATTGCACAAGTGGGGCCTTCCGCGGCGGAACCAATGAAGCAGAGTCCCAACTACAAGGTCTACGCCGAGACGGCGCCAAGGCCGCAGGACTGGCCGCTACTGCTGACTAAGCTCTGTGAGTTCCTAAGAACGGACTATGATTGGTCCAACGAAGTCGCCTTGATCCGCTCACCTGTCCTCCTGGTTTATGGCGATAGCGATGCCGTTCATCTCGAACACATGATTGAGCTCTTTACGATCCTCGGCGGAAGGAAGCAAAACTTGGAAACGTCGAAGGCTCGCCTAGCGATCCTCCCGAGTCTTACGCATTACGACATCCTCACATCACCTGAATTGAGGTCGATCGTGAATTCATTCCTCGACTCACCCGAAAGGCAGAAGTAAGCTGGTTGTCGACGAATCGCCGCAAGGTTCTGCGCACGCTGTTTCGGTCATAAGCGCTCGATCGCCGGTTGACGGGCGACTCGGGAGCTACCCGCTCTCCGTTCCCGACCAACCGCCTCTGCAGTTGTGACGCCGGTGTGACGCAAAACCTTCACCACTGCCAAAGTTGACATCATTGACACTTCGCGGCGACTGATTCCAGATAACTTGTCTGTTTGCAACGCAGCCCGGCGAATTCGGCTTGTAGGTCCGGCTGCTTCAAATAAAAATCAGATCCATGCGGTCGTTACATTTTCTGTGTTCTTTCGTTCAGGACACTACTCCGCATCGGCAATCATTCAGACGTTGCGCCAAAACCAATACCCATCGCTCTTACAGTCACTTGAGTTCAGAGACATAGCAGGGATACTCGCGTTGCGCGGACATCGATACCGTGGGATCAAGTTCCACGACCTTCACGGGGTAACTCGGATCGGTCACGGCCAGAAGGCGTCCATGTGGCGCATAGGCGTATCCGCCGCCTCCAAATTGAGTGCCGCTTTTGGCGCGGCCGACACGGTTCGAACTGACAACATATGCACCTGAAACAAGCGACGCCATCGCGCCAGCGATTTTCCACGACTCTATATCAAGTCCTGACGCCCGAGGAATCACGATGAGGGCAGCCTTTTGCTTTCCGTAGGCACGTGCCCGTTCGTTGAACATCGCATCCGTACACAAAAGCACGCCGATGTTTATTCCTAATACGTCGGCCACTTCAAAGCCTGAACCATCACCGGCATACCATTCCCTTTCAAACCATCCTGGCTCATTCGGAAAATACTGTTTTCTGTGCAACGTGCGGACGGTCCGGTTCTCGAGCACGAATGCCTCATTTGCAAGCCGGTTTCCGATCCTTACCGGACGCGATGAGATGACTGCGGGAAGGCTCAGATCGATCAGGCTGTCCAGTCCTTTTTCGTGAGCCGTCACGCTTTCACGAGCCTCGTTCTCCGAAAAGACGGCGCCCTCTGCGATCCAAGGACCGAACGGCAGTTCATTGGTGACCAGAATGTCAGGGCGCGCGACGGTGATGGAGTCTTTCAGCTCGTTCCATTGCGCATGATCCGCGGATAGATTCTCCGGCCATTCCACAAAACCCACGCGCAAGGTTCTCACCATATCTCCACACGATCCTCAGGCTTCAGATATAGCTTATCGGCGGACGTCACTCCGTAGGCTTTGTACCAGGCTTCTACATTGCGCACGGTATCGCTACGATACTCCCCGGGCGCGTGAGTATCCGTTTTGATCTGCCGACGAAGCGCATCTTCGCTCTGGTACCGTCTCCATCTCTGAGCGAAGGCCAAGAAGAATCGTTGGTCCCCATTTAATCCGTTGATGACGACGTCGTCCTTGCCCTTTAACGACAGAAGGTACGCATCGTGCGCTACGAACAGACCTGCCAGGTCGGAGATATTCTCGGTCAAGACCTGCTTGCCATTCACACAGAGGTCCGCGGAGGGACAGTAGCCATTGAACTGCGCCACCAACTTTGCCCCTTGCGCGTGGTACTTGTCCAAGTCGTCTGCAGTCCACCAATTGCCGAGTCGGCCCTGCGCATCATAGATGTTGCCCAGCTCGTCGAAGCTGTGGCTGATTTCATGAGCGATACCTGCTCCGGCGGAGCCGTAATTCGAAGCGGCGTCACCTTGCGCATCAAAATAGGGAGGCTGCAAGATACCTGCTGAAAAAGTCTCGGTGTTGGGTGAAAACAGGATGATGGCTCCGACAATCTGTGGATCAATTCTCCATTCGTCGGGATCCGCCTTCTGTTTCAACTTGGCGAGGTTGCGGGATCGATTGAAAGCTTCCGCTCGCCGCATATTGCCGAAAGCGTCGCCCCGCACGATTTCAAGTGTTGAATAGTCGATCCACTCGTCGGGATAGCCAACGTCGATCCGAAGGGCAGCCAACTTGGCGAGCGCCTTCTCCTTTGTCTGCGCTGACATCCATTTGAGATTCGAGATGCGCGCCCGGTAAGCCGCGATCAAATCGGCGACCATCGCCTGCGCACGCGCCTTGGCTTGAGGTGGAAAATAGCGGCCGGCGTAGAGTTGCCCGACTGCTTGCCCCAAGGCCGCATTGGTGGCTGCGATGGCACCTTGGCTTCGTTCTGGCATCTGCTGCGTGCCAGACAAGATCGTTCCATAGAACGCGAAGTGCTCGGCAACGATCGCCTTGGGCAACACACTGGCGTAATGTTCGATCAGGTGAAACCTGAGATAGTCCTTCCACAGATCGAGACTCTCACTCTCAACCAGTGCCGAAGTGCCCATCACCGCCGAGGGCTGCCAAACAACAAATACCGGTTGCTCGGCTACACCTGCGGCCTTGAAATACGCCTCCCAATCGATCCCTGGCGCTTTAATGGCGAAGTCGGTGCGCTTCCACGGATTGTTTTGCTTGAACACATCGGCCGCGTCCGAGTCGGGAGCGTGGGACTGAGCGATCTTGACTTCAAGGGCCAGAATGCGGGCTGCCCTGTCCTCAGAGTCGGCAATATTCGCCAGTTTCAACATTGCGGCGATATGCGACTGATATCGACCTCTCAGCGTGACCATCTTCGGCGACGGATCGAGATAGTCGTCGCGATCGGGCATCCCCAGTCCGCCTTGTAATAAATGGAAGACGTAATGCTCCGAGTCCGTAAAACTTTGATTCACCCAGGTGCCAAAAACATGATCGGCATTGTCAGTCAGCCCATCGACCTCACTGTTCAACGTGGCGCCAAGGTAGGCTGACAACGACGACTTGTTGGCAATCGCTGAGATGGCGGACAATTCATCGGCTAGTGGCGCCATCCCCCTGGACTCAATTCTGGTTTCATCCATGAAGCTCGCGTAGTAGTCGCCGATCTTCTGCGAAACGCTACCCTTCGCAGCTTGGTCTACGGCCGCCGCTTGAATGAGGTCGCGGACACGCTGACTCGTTCTCGTGACCAGTATGGCGCGCGTGTCATACGTCGGCCGGCCTGCCGGTACCGATGTCTTGAGCCACTCCCCATTGGCGAAGTGATAGAAGTCGTCGCCGGGTTTTGTGGAACTGTCCGGATTGATTGAACTGTCAGGCGAAGCCGCGTTCTGGGCCGATGGGACCGCGGCCATGACAAGTAGACAGCCAAGGAATGCAAGCAGTGTTGTGGTGCGCGGTAAGGTCATGAGAGGTCGCATCTCGCGGATTCGAACTAGGCCGATTGTCGCATCCGGTCCGAGGGGCAGGCTGGACGTTCCCGGACCCGAATCTTTCGCGATAGAGCAGCGAGAGCCGCGGCTACTCCTTCATTTCACCATATTGAAAACGGGGTGAGAGCCGGGCTCCATGCCGCTCGGCAATGGCCAAGGTGAGGGCCTGAGGTACGAGGATGGAGGTGAGGCTTTCCCATGGCTCAGGAACCGGATCAAGATGGATGGGCAAGAGCCGTTCGGAAGGCTTACGCTCGTCAGCTTCGACCAAGATGACTCTTCCGCCGCGAGCGACACAGTCGTGTGCGAGTGAGACTCCGAGAGCTGCAGTCCGACCAAGAGCGAAGATGATCGCAACATGCGACTGGTCGACGTCGAGTATCGGCCCGTGGCGAAAGCCTCCACCGGAGTGAGGGGCGGCACGCTGGCCAGTCATCTCGCGAATACAGAGTGCACCCATAATTGCGCTGCCGTAGGCCGGACCACGTCCAATGATCTCGATGTTGGCAGCGCCACGGCAGAAGTCTTCCATCTCGTTGCGTTGGGCGAACACGCGGTCCAAAGTCGTTGAGTAGGAGTGAAGCAAGCGACTGGCGTCGTCGGACCAAGCACGTCCGAGGATCTGATCGGCGAGGATGATGCATGCTGCCGTAGCGTTCGTGTAGGTTTTGGTGGCATTGCCATACTCTGGGCCAGCGAGGATTGGTAGTTTGTCTTTAACCAAGGACCAGCAAGTGCTCTTACTGTTATTGCACAACAACGCGACCGATCCGATCGCAGGGTTGCGGCAGAGTTCCACAAGCTCGGCACTTTCTCCGGAAGTGGTTACGATCAACGACAGCGCAGCCTGATTTTTCGTCGAGGAATAGTGCAGCCATTCGCCGGCATCCACTGCAAATGCCGACCGGGCCCCTGACTGAAGCCATGATGCTCCCGCGACACAGGAACAGTAAGAAGCGCCCATACCGATAAGGAGGATGGGGGCTGCAGAAAAGGATTTCCTTTGCAAATTGCCGAGCTGTGCTTCGATATCCGGATCGGCCTGGTAGGCGCCGAACAAGGCGGCAAGACATCGCGGCTGTTCGCGGCACTCCATCTCGTAGATGGATGTCATGCTCAGTGCCAACAGATCGCTCGAAGGTTCTATGCCCGCAATCCAGCGCGGTGATTGATTTTCGCTTTGTGTCATACCTGCAGTGAATGATTCGTCTTGCCGGTCGCAACAGAAGTTTTTAATGAATCATTATAAACTACGCGCTATGATATGGCCCGAGGTGAACACGTGGCCGATGCCCCTGCTTCCATAGTCCAACATGTCAACCGCGGATTCATCCTGCGCATTTCCTCGATTGCTGCTTTAGGTGGCGTGCTTTACGGCTACGACATGGGCATCATCGCCGCGGCTGCGATCTTCGTCAAGCGCAGCTTTGTTCTAACAACCATTGTGGAAGAACTGGTGGTCAGCATCGTGCTGATTGGGGCGATGATTGGTGCGCTGGTTGGAGGTGCGGTCGCGGACCGGATCGGGAGGCGTGCAACATTGATATGGGCGGCGGTGATCTTCATCGTCGGATCCCTGTTAGCGCCGCTATCGCCGAACGCTGACGTGCTCATTCTGGCACGTGCAATCATTGGCCTTGGAATTGGATTTACCTCAGTTACCGCCCCGGTATATGTGTCTGAACTCGCTCCGCCGCAGTCTCGGGGAATGTTGATCGGCCTTTACCAGTTCGCGCTGACCGTGGGCATAGCGTTGGCAGACTGGGTGGGCTATCGGCTCGCCGCGCAAGAAGCCTGGAGGCTGATGTTTGGACTTGCCGTAGTACCGACTGTATTTTTCCTGGTGGTAATTCTGACTGTTCCCGAGAGTCCTAGATGGCTTTGCGCTCACGGCCGTGAGAAGGAAGCTGAGGGCGTGTTGCTCGGTTATACCGATCAGGCCGGTGCACGTCAGTTTCTAGCTGACATTCAGGAGGGATTGAGAGCGCCGGTCGAACAGAAATGGAGCGCGTTGTGGAGTCCCGCAGTTCGGGGATCGCTTTTCATCGCAGTGGGGATGACGGTGCTGCAACAGGTCACCGGCATCAATACGATCATTTACTACGGTCCGCAGATTTTTGCTCTGGCGGGAAGTTCATCGCACCGCACTGCGATCTTCGCGACATTCGTCGTCGCGATTGTGAACGTTGTCGCAACCGTGATCGGGATTGTGCTGGTTGACCGAGTTGGACGAAAGCCGCTGCTCTACGCCGGCGTTAGCGGCATGACGATCGCGCTCTTCGCGCTTTCGTATGCCTTCAGTCACAACGCGGCTCTGGGCGATAGGCTCGGGACGATTGCCATCGCCTGCCTGATCCTTTACATCCTCTGCTTCGCGTTCAGCCTGGGTGCGATTGCATGGATTTTGGTGGCGGAAGTGTTTCCATTGCGCGTCCGCGGACGCGGGGTCGCCGCAGCGACCTTAGGCTCGGGCATCTCAAACTTCGTTGTATCGATTACTTTCCTGTCTCTCATCGAAGCAATTGGTGGCGCACGTACCTTTGCCATTTATGGCGCGCTGAGCATCGTGACTCTCATCTTCATTCGATTTGTTGTTCCTGAAACTTGCGGGAAGGACCTCGAGAGCATCAGCACAGTGAGAGGCCAATAGGCGGGATATAGCGATTCAGGAGAAGCCCTGGAGCTACAGCTTCCGTTTCGACGCAGCTACAGTCATCGCCAACTGAATAGTCCCCATCAACTGAGCGTCTTCGCCGAGAGTGCTGGTGACGAGCCTGGGAAGCACAGGCTCGTTGTAGCGGCCCAGAATGCGCTGCGTTGCGTCGCGCAGCACCGAACTCATGCCCACTCCTCCCCCCAAGACGAACAAAGAACTGTCCAGCACGAGAGAAACGTTGTACACGGCATACGCCAGGAGATTCGCGGAACGATCGAGAATTCTTTCGGCGCGCGGATCTCCTTGAGCAGCAAGGTCAAAGATCTCTGTTGCAGTGAGGTCGCGCAATTTCGCATCTATCCCGTCGGCCTTCAACCATTCCTGCCGAATGCCAGTGCCGCCGAGGCTGCTCTCGAGTGAACCCGGGGCTCCCGGCTTAACTGCTTCAGGCGAGGCGCCTGGAACGTACATATACCCAACTTCTCCTGCGCTGCAGCGTGTACCACGGAGTAACCTGCCATTGGCGAAGATACCGGCGGCGATACCAGTTCCCAGCGCCAGAAACACAAAATCGTCCACTCCGCGGGCAACGCCGATCCAATGCTCTCCGATCGCTGCCATCCTCACATCATTTTCGACGGCTGCGGGGACGTGGAGTGACGATTCCAGCATTTTCTGAAAAGGAACGTTGCTCCATCCCCTTAAAAAGGAGGTCGCGATTACCATGCCGGTGTCTGCATTTGTGACGCCCGGAGCGCCGGCGGCAACTGACATCAGAGAGCTCCGCGAAGCACCACATTGCTTCAGCAAACATCCGACGCCCTGTTCAATCTGCGCGACCACCATTTCTGGAGAAGATGTTACCTTGGTGGATGCACGCCATTTCCCAAGCACGGTCCCGTGCATCTCCGCGAGAGCTACTCGAAGATTGCTTCCTCCAATATCGACTCCGACGACAAGACCCGCTTCGCGAGGATTTCCGTGCAGATCTCTGGTGATGGATCGGCCGGTGTTTTTGCGACGGAAAGTCTTTTGTGGCGAACGTTTCCTTTGGGCAGAGCTAGATGTGTTCATGGTTTCGAAGTTTGGGGCTGCGGAATCATTTCCATGGCCCACACCGCGGCTGGACGCATGTACATCGAGGCACGAAAATTTCCGTCAATGTCCCAAGCCTCAGGAGTACGGAACCAGTAGCCCTTGCTCTCGTAGATCACGTGGTACAAGCCCCAAGCGGTGCGGTAGGCCTCATCCTTCATACCCTCGCTAAGCAGCAGGGACGCGAATCCGAATGTGGTTCCCACCCAGACCTCAGGCGCCTGCTCGTTGTCGCGGATGATCGATCCGTCAGCCGACATTCCGTTGGCCGCCCCCATTTCACCTCCTCCGAATCTCATTACGTTGAATTCGAAGATCTTCTTAGAGGCGGCCAATTGCATCTCGCGAGGAACCAAGTCGCCGAGACCAGTCAGATTGGCGTACCACTGGCCGGCTAACTGGTCTGCCTGGACGGCATCGCGGTATTCACTCTCGGTGTCGTAGCGGAAGTACTTTCCGTTCCAAAGTTTGTTGATATAGTTCTTTTGCGCTTTCAGAAAGAGTTGGTGATATTCTGCAACGCCCTTGTCGTCCCCTAACGCGCGGGCCATCTCCTCAGCGGCGCGCACCGCGGCCAACCACAAGCCTCCACAGTATGCGCTCACGCCGCGCACCACCCATGAATCGTAAGTCTGATCAGGGTAGCCGCTATTTTCGGGAATTCCCGAGCCGCGATCGAATTGCTGGAGATAGGCGACCGCGTCCTTAACTGCCGGAAACATGTCGCGAAGAAAGGCCTTGTCCTTTTTTCCGGTCAGCACGTAGTCGCGATACACCATGAGGATGAACTTTGAATTCAAGTCTTTCCAATCGTTGGTGTCCTGCCAACCCGGCTCATTGACGGCAAAAAAGGGATCTCCCTCCGGCACTCCCAAATCATGCGGAACTGCACCCTTCTTCTTTCGCTTGTGCAGGACCGGCTCATCGGCCTGCTGCGACTTCCAGACCCACTGCCCTTTCTCCGGCCATTCTCGGGGGACCGTGTCTGCAAACTCGCGGAGCACCCGCTTGTCGATTTCAGGCCAGAATTTCAGTACCGGCATGGAGGCGTAGAAGCGAACGTCGAGAGTTCCGTAGTAGGCGTAGTCAAAGCATTCGAGCAGAGCGAATGAAGGTGGGCTCTTTGGATCCGAGCCGACGGGCCGTCCCCAGAATGTGCCACCGTCCGTTAGCACATACAGTTCGTTAAACAGCATGCCGCGATACCAGAGTGGCTTGGATCCATCGTTGATGTAGGGCGCCTGCCATGCATCGATGGCGTCGCTCCAGGCCGATGAATTCTGAAGTCCATCCCGAGCGATGGCCAACGCGTTGGTGCCTTCACTGCCATAGAAATCCGTGTAGCGGCGATTCCACTCGCGTCCTTCACCAAATTGCACGACCGGGAAATCCCATGCGATCACCATGGGGACTACTTTCTTTTCCCCCGGTTGAAGAGTGAATCGAACTGCAATCGCGCCGGCCAGTTTCTCTCCGTCGCTGACCCACGAGGTGTCGTTGTTGGCCAATCTTCCGTCTTGTGCGAAGTGGGACCAGATGGCTTTGCCGTCGCCCTCTGCGGGAAACGACGCATGGTAGGTAACTTCGACTCCCGGCGCTTCGATGGCAGCAATCGCAAACTGGCCGTCGGCCTCGCGTGGCTTAGAATCCGCGCGATTGCGATTGAAGACGATTCCTTTCATCGTGCCGATCGGAAGTTTCTCACTTGCGAATTCATTGTGGTTGCCTTGGTTCGGGGCACCTTGAAAATCACGCGTGAAAGTGCGGAACCAGCCCACCATATTCGTCCACGATAGGAGGACGGAAACCGTTACGGCCTTGTTGGTCGGATTGTCGGCATGCCAGCGGTATATGGCCACTGGATAGCTCGACTCGCGATAGTTGTCTGGTAACACTGGCGAGAATTGTTCAAGCACGACGTGTGCCGGAAATTGATTCCATTGGTAGTCGAACCAGGCCTTGGGGTAAAGCGCTGCGTATTCGCCTGCCCCGACGGGGTAGTCCCACTGCCAGCTGGCTAGTGTCTTGTCCGCAGGATGATCTGTCATCAAGGCACGAGCGATCCCTTTTGCCTCACCCAACGTCTGCTGAAACATCGCAAATTGGTTGGCATAGACCGGGACATATTTGTGGACGGCCGCTTTGATATGCCAGCGTGCGAAGTCGCCACGGTAGCTTCGCGAAAATGTGCCTGATCCAAACCCGCCGACAGGAGCACCCTGCCAATAGCCGTCATCGATGCCACCTGGAACTCGGGTCACGCCTGGTTTTGCAAGAGGAAGCCCCAGCGGCCGGCGCCAGGCAGCTTTCGGGATGGCGTCGCCAGCCCACGACTGTGAAACTCCCGCGAGAAAGAGAATCAAGAGAGACAGGTACGAACACAGTTTCATTTCTTTAAGATCTCCAGAAACCGGCAACTGTCACGGCCGCGCAACCTTGTTCGCATCGTTCTGACGTTCGTGCCATCACGGTGTTGACCAATACTGGTTGAAGCCTTTGTAATCCGAAGGCAAGTTGGCGAGGATCGTGCGCCGCAATTCAAGGATGTCAACGGAACCTTGCTTCTGATACAGAACCTTGCCATCAGGAGCGATCAGCACGGTATATGGGACGGCGGACTCCCACTTGGGATCGAAGGCAGCTTGCAAAGCCGCTGTGTCGCTAGAGTCGAACAGCAGGTTCCTGCTGGTAGCGTGCATCTTTTCAAGCAGGCGCATCACTGACGGCTTCTCGTCAGGCATGTTGGCCGATACGGTGACCAATTCGAAATCGCGCACACTGTACATCCGGAAGGTGTCCTCCAGATCCGGGAATTCGTGAATGCACGACCCGCACCACGTTGCCCAGAAGCTGACCAGCATCATTTTCTTGTCAGGATTGCTGTGGAGTTTTTCCAGATCGGCTGCCGAAACCATTTCCAACTTCACGGGCTGCGCTTCTATCTTGCGCAACGCCTCGACCTGCGCTGCGTGTTTTTCCTTCCACTTGGTCGAGCATCCAAAAACGCCGGTGTGTTTTACCGCGACTTCGCGGTGCGTCAGGAGGGCGTCGATGGCGTCGCGGACTTCGTGAGTCGTGACCAACTCCGAGCGATAGCTGTTGTCTACGCGGCCTTCATAACGGAGGCGCCGGTCGCTATCGAATACGAAGGCATGCGGAGTCGCCTGTGGACCGTACGCATCTGTCACCGATTGCGATTCACCGTCGTACAGATATGGGTAGGTCAGATGCTTGTATTGGGCTCGAATCTTCATTTCCTCAAGACTGTCGCTCATGTCGGAGGAATCGAGTTCGTCGATTGTGATGGCCTTTGGATCGTTCGGCTCGATCGCGACGATGCTCACCCCGCGATCCTTGTAGTCGGACACCAATTGCGAGATCCGCCGCTCATACATCTGCGCGATTGGACAGTGGTTGCAGATGAAGACCACGGCTAAGACCGGACTTGCCGCATAGTCGGAGAGCTTATGCACGGCTCCGTCTACGCCCGGGAGTTGGAAATCTGGAGCAGGAGCCCCGATCGCGAGTATGGGATGCGCTTGCTGTGCCCATGCAGTAACCGTCAGTACAAGAAAGGCACACAGCGCGCGCAGCTTTCTGCTTATGAACTTGGCAGAGCGATGATCGAGGTGCTTCATGGTTCATTCTCCGGGATCGTGGGCGACGAGGCCCTCAGCGTGACCCCGTCGATCACTGTAAGACGACCGTCGAGGCTGAGCACGACCGCGTGGTGCGTCTTGCTATCGACCGCGATTGCATAGGGGAACCCGCCTGTTTCTAATGTCGCCCGAACGGAGTTGGTTGTGCCATCAATTACAGTCGTGCTGTTGGCGTGAGTGCTAATGACATAAACGGTGTGATTGCCGGAATCAGCTGCAATCGCCTGGGGATGCGAGGCGACGTTCACGGTTGCAGCGACCGAGTCGGAAGCCCCGTCAATGACAGTAACGTTGCTGCTGCCATAGTTGGCTACGAAGGTTTTTCCGGTATTGGTATCCAGAGCGATCGCGCATGGTATTTCTCCCAAGGCTACAAGCCGGGTCGAATGCGTTTTGCTGTCGACGATCGTTGCATTCGCGCTGCCAGCGCTTACCGCATAGATTTTCCTTCCGGGGCTCGAGGCTATCTCCCAGAGATGGTTCTGGGCAGCGATCTTGGAAATTTGATTGTTCGCGCCGTCGAGACTACTGATCTCCGGGTCCTGGTAGCTCGTCAAATAGAGTTTGCTGGAAACGGGATCCACGGCCATTGCGTCGGCCTGGATGCCAATCTTCAGAAAGCTGGCGACATTTGTCTCTCCATCGACCACCGTCAGCACGTTGCTGAAGGTCTTTGAGATGTAGATTTTGTTCGAAGCAGGATTGACCGCAATGGCATAAGGAAGATCACCGACAGTCACCGTCGCAATCACCTTGTCGGTAGCTCCGTCGATCACGCTCATCGTGCCGCTTTCGCCGTTCGCCACATAGATCCGATTTTTCTCGGGATTTACTGCAATGGCAACGGGTTCGGCTCCAACTTCTACCTGCGAGAGGGAACGCCCTTCGCCATCGAGCACTACAACAGCACCTTTGTGGACACTAACGGCGTAAAACTTGTCGGTGCGTGGATTCAGCGCGACTGCATTGGGACTGATCCGTATCCCGTTTGCTTGCGGTGAAGATGGCGCAGGCGCGCCCTTAAGAAGCCAGTGGACGGCGTTTTCTATCAGGCGATTCTGCGTGGGACTGGTGAATATTTTGTCGCCGTGCCCCATGTTCATGTAAAGCATCTTGTACTTGGTGTTGGTCCAGACGATTGGTAGGTCGCCACTTTCGAGAATGTCTTTGAAACCGAGGGGATAGTTCGCAGGATCGAATGTAGCCAGCACCCTGACGTCCTTGTTTAGGCGCGGACTGGGCTTCCATACATACCACTCGTTGGATGGAGATTCGAAATCCGCAGGAAGTCCGGCGGCGACAGGGTGCGTCGGATCAGCGAGCAACAGGCGCGCTGGCAGTGGAGGCCAGCTGTTGATGTGAAATACGGCACCGCCCAGAAAGTCGACATACCAAGGCCAGTTCGTATCTTTATCGTTGTAACCAGCAGCATGGAATCCCAACCAAGCTCCACCCCCCTCAATGTAGTGCTCGAAAGCATGCCTCTCTTCAGCATCCGAGGGCGACTCATTGAGCCAGATCACGAGCTGACACGTCTTCAGGCGATCCTCATTCAGGTCTTCCCACTTGGTAGTCGACTCGAAGCTGAAGTGCTCTTTCTCCGCGAGGACCGACAAGAACTTCACGGCATCCTGGGCGAAGTGAACGTGATCCGGTTCTGTATTGGCCGAGTAGAACGCGAGAACATGCAACTGCGATTGCTGGCAAAACAATGCGGTGCCACCAAACCCGCAAGCCAGCAACACGAAGACAAGGACAAACGATCGGCCCCTCATTGGTGCGCCGCCCATAGGATGGAGTTGTGAAAGATTGTGGTAAATGCCGGATTCTGAAACAGCTCAGGATGGTGTCCCATGAAGATGTAGACGTTTCGGCTCTTCATGTGCTCATTGGTCCAGATCACGGGATGGTCCCCGCCCATCTTGGTGCTTGTATCGGGTGAATAAGTCGACTCGTCGACGTGGGCTAGAACATGCACATTGGGACGCGGCGATTTGTCGTAGGTGTACCACTCCTCGTTCTCAATGACGAAAGACGATTTGACGTTGTTAAAAACTGGATGTGATCTGTCCTCGACAATTACGGTGGCAGTAGCGAACTTCGGGATGTAGTCCTTAAATCGTATCCCTCCCATGAACTGCGAGAACCACGGCCACATGGCATAGCCGTCGAATTCCCCCAAAAGCGTCGCGTGGTGAAACCCGATCCACCCGCCGCGGCCTTCCTCGATATACCTGGTAAATGCGGCAACTGCCCTGGGTTTCCAACCATAGGGCGGATAGTCCAATTGGATGAATAGCTGGTAATGCGAAAGAAAAGCATCATCGAGGTTGTCTGTGTTTTCGATGTAATCGACGGCGAAGTTATGCTGCTTCGCCTCGCTCTGAAGCCATACTTTGGCGGCGTCCACAAAGGGCCGGTGAAGGCTGTGGGCTTCCGCGAGCGCCACTACGGTGAACTTTGGCGAGGATCCCTGCGCATAGCAATGGCCCGCGGCGGCAAACAACACAACGCAGAGAAACCAGCGGACACGAGGGAAAATCCAGATTGCCTGGAGCGTCCGACCTAAGGGAAACATGCGTCACCACTCCTGATCTCTTCTTCTCACGAGTCACCAGGCTGTGAGGTTCTCAGGGAACGAGTGCCCGGCTTCCCACGCGAGCTATTGTATGCCAAACATTCTTAATAATCATTAGAATGTTTACGAGGCGCGTTAAATGCCCCGAACAATGGCGCCTGGGACCGAGCGGACATCCAGAGAATGAATTACGATGTTTTGCGTCGGTTGCAGGCTAATTTGTCAAACGCTGCGCGCAGAGGACTGATCTGTGACACGAAAGCTGATGGCGATCGGGCGACCTCCGTTGATCCGCCTGACCAACGCTGGAGTCCTGTTGCGCCTGCTGCGGGAGTCGGGACCTTGCTCGAAGGCAGATCTGGTTCGTGCCTCCGGATTGAGCGCGCCCTCAGTGACGAATGTAGTCGCCACGCTGATTTCGAGCGGCCTGGTCGAAACGCTCGGGGAAGGAGATTCCACGGGCGGCCGGCCTCCCGACATTTTGCGATTTCATGCCGAGTACGGCTGCGTCGGGGCGGTGGAAATTACCCGCACAGCACTGCGATTTCTCTTGGCTGACTTGAGCGGTCGAGAGCTCGGCCGCTCCGAGGCACGCCTCGAAAAGAGGCGGTCCACTCCACAGGAGGTCTGCAAACAGATCGGCAAAGGATTGCGGGAGTTGATTCGGATCCGAAAACTGCGGGGCGCTCCGCTTCTTCGGTTGGCGGTGGGGGTTCCGGCAATTGTGAATGTTGATGAAGGACGGGTCCTGGCTCTTAGCGCATTGCATCGGTGGAACGACGTCCATTTGGGTGAAATGCTCGAGCGTGAGATGAAATGTCAGGTGATGGTGGATAACGACACCAACTTGTCCGCAGAGGGTGAATCGTATTGTGGCGCCGCTCGTGGAGAGAAGGATTTTGTCTTTATCACCATTGGGGAAGGAGTGGGCGCGGGAATCTTCCTCGGCGGCCGGATCTACCGGGGCGCTCAATGGTCGGCAGGAGAAATCGGGTACCTGAGGGTCCCCACCATTACCAGAGAACATCCGGCGATTCACAAATATGGGAAGTTGGAAAGAGCGCTCTCGGCGTCGGGCGTCGTGCAGGCGTGGCGTGCGAGTGGTGGCGACTCGAATGCAGGTTCGCGAGTGAAACGGGTCGCAGATGTGTGGGATCTTGCGGGTGCGGGCAATTCTGAGGCAAGGCGCCTGCTCAAACAGCGGGCTACCACGCTCGCGGACGTAATCGTGGACCTGGCACTCATACTCAACCCAAGTCTCATCCTGCTTGGAGGCGAGGTTGGTGGACATCGCGTCATCCTGAATGAGGTGATGACGCTACTTGCGGGCAGCGAATTTGCAATCGGGCGAGTGGCCTTGGGAGTGTTGGGAGACTCAGCCGTCTTATGGGGTGGCATCTCGATCGCGCTCGAGCCAGCAATACTCGAGAGACTGCAAGCGAACCGTCAGACAGCCGTCGTCTCGACAAACGCAGGTTAAGGCCGGACTGAGATCAAGAACCGAACACCCAGACGATTTGCACGAATATCTCCCGATGACGAAGATACCCTCCATGTCTACCTCGTGACGAAGACAACGCCGTTGCTTCAGGCGCTGATCTTTTCCGGCGCCCGGCTCAATCGAGCGATGATCTCCTCGATCATTTGCGCGTTTTTGCGCAGTACCTGACGGAATTCGCGGTTATCTGTGTGCGAGATCTCCTTCAGAATTTCCCTGTGACGCTGTTCTAGAACATTCGCCAGAAATTGCTGCTCTTCGCTGGTGAGTCTCAGTTCCATTGGGTACACCTCCTGAAGCGGCTGCTCGCCACGCCCCTGTCCATTGCAGATTATCGGCTGAGAACGGAGCTATTTTCTGTGATTCTCATCATTGCAAGCACAAAGAACAATTCTGCTCGCTATGGTGATGTTGGTCACAGCCGAGATCAGAAATCGGCACCACAATGCAGCGTCGGGCAGAGACACTTTTAGCATGCGTCGTTATTGAGAGGCTGGCCATGGTAATCGCATCGGACTTGCGGGCAGGAATAATCGTCCGGATTGAAGGACAAGTTCATAGAGTGCTAGAAGTTGAAGCGAAGGCGGGCGCTGCAAAGATGGGCGGGATCGTCAGAGCAAAGCTCGTCAATGTGAAAAGCCACCGCTTGTGGGAATTACATTTCAGACCGCAGGAACGGCTTGAGGAAGCACATCTTGACCGCCGCATCATGGAGTTCCTTTTTGCGGATGGTGACAACTGTACTTTCATGCGTCCTGATACGTTCGAACAAATCGAGATTCCGGCCGGTGTTCTCGGAGCAGCAAAGGAGTTTCTGCAATCTGGGATGAAAATCCCAATCGAGTTTTGCGAAGGCGAGGCCGTCGGTGCATTGATTCCCGACGCTGCGGAAGTGCGCGTTGCGAGGACTGCCTCGCCGTCGCACTCTCAACACGACAGTAGCGCATGGAAGGAAGCAATCTTAGAGAACGGTTTAACCGTCAAAGTGCCATTGTTCATCGCTCCGGGAGAGACAATACGGGTTGACCTGCGCACGAGCCGTTATCTGGAACGCGGACGGATCGAACGCAAGCATAGCGCATGATTCGCCAACTAAGGAGATGATTAATGCTGGAAATGCATGCCATTTCGATGGAACTTCCATCCGACGCAAACATTATTGTTGGGCAATCGCACTTCATTAAGACTGTGGAGGATTTGTACGAGGCCATAGCGACGACGATTCCACAAGCGAAGTTTGGTTTGGCATTTAATGAAGGCTCCGGAGCCTGCCTGACTCGCGCCGAAGGAAACGATTCTGCATTACGCGACGCTGCAGTTCGAAATGCTCAAGCGATGGGATGTGGGCACGCATTTGTGGTGCTACTGCAGAACGCATATCCCATCAATGTGCTGAGTGCGATTCGCAATGTTCCGGAGGTTTGTTCGATTTTCTGCGCAACCGCGAATCCTGTTCAAATCATTGTGGCGCAATCCGAGCAAGGACGCGGTGTGATGGGGGTAGTTGACGGCAGTTCCCCGAAAGGCGTGGAAGGACCGTCCGACGTCGCATGGAGACGGGACCTGCTGCGGAAGATTGGTTACAAGCGCTGATGAGTTCAACGATGCGAGACAAGTCGTCAAAGCGATCGAAGGAGACGGGAGTGTTGAAGATCATGTCGGCATGTGGAGTATTGTGCTCGGATTGTCCGGCCTATCTTGGGAGCACAAAGGGTTTGGCACATCAGAAGCGAACGGCTGAGGCTTGGCGAAGAATCTATGGAAGGCCGGAAGCTCCACGGGAGATTACCTGCGGCGGTTGCCTAAGCCCGGACGACCGCGTCTTTTATACGTGCCGAGCATGCAAAGCGCGCCGATGTTGCCGCGAAAGTGGCTACTCGAGTTGCGCCGAGTGTTCGGTGACGAATTGTCCGGATATGGAGAAGGCGCAGTCTGTTTGGGATGGGGTACCGGAAATTGGGAAGACTCTTTCCCCCAAAGACTTCATCTTGTATGCGGAGCCCTACTGCAATCATCGGCGACGGCTGGAGGAGGCCCGCATGGAACGAGCACTTTCTCCGAAGTAAGCGTTCGCATTGCGTCCTCCGCAACGACGACAGCATGTATAATTTTCCAGCAAGACACCTCGCATAAATATTCTCAGGACCCAGCGAGGCACAAATCAATTCAGGAGCTCTTCATGTCCGCACCCAGCCGCCGGCCTGAGATTCGCCGGCGCCGTACCCGCAAAGAGAAAATCGTCCAACTGCGCAAACGTCTCGCGGCCGCCAAGACCGACGCCGATCGTACCCGCCTGCTGGCCAAACTGCATAAGCTTTCCATCATGTCTCCGGGCCAGCCGCTCGTGAAGTAGCTCGAGGATCAGCGGGTTGGGTCCGTCTATGCCGGAAGGCGACTTTCGATGCGCCGCGGACCACTTTTGACTGAGGCAATCTCGCGGTAGACATCGAGGACCCGGCGCACGGAAATCTCCCACGAGAACCGCATCGACTGTTGATACCCGCGTTCTTTCATGCGGTCACGAAGCGACTGATCGGTCAGGACGCGGTGCAGCGCGCGCATAATCTCGAACACATTCTCCGGGTTTACGAGCACAGCGGCATTGCCGACCACTTCGGGGAGAGATGAGACATTCGATGTAATCACGGGCGTGCCGTGCGCCATCGCCTCGAGTGGCGGCAGCCCGAACCCTTCGTAGAGCGAGGGAAAGACGAACATCTTCGCCTCGTCGTAGAAAATCCGTAACACCTCGATCGGAACGAACCCCAAAAAACGAACGTCATTTTGGACACCGCTTCGGACCACCGTGCGGCGTAAGTCAGGATTCCCGGACAGATCGTCTCCAATGATGATCAGCTTGAGGTCCGGGTACAGCTGATCTTTTTCAAGTTCCGTCTTCAGCGCCGAAAATGCCTCGATCATGCGCACTACGTTCTTGTGCGGACTGATGCGGCCCGCGTAGAGCAGAAAGGGATACGTCACCTGGTAGCGCTGAGCGATCAATTCGCGGTCGGCCGGACTGGCGTGCCCTCGTAGAAAGCGCTCGTCAATCGCGTTATAAACGACCTCGATTTTGCCAGGGGCGATTCCGAACAGCTTTTCAATCTCCGCCCTGGTGAAATTTGAAACGGCGAAGATGCGCGCGGCTCCGCGCAACACTTTCTTCGTCATTTGCAAATGCCAGACACTCCAGAAACCCGTCTGCTGGCGAGCGCGGGACATGTGCTCCAGCATGTCGTGCACAGTCATAACGTAAGGGCACGGGAGCATTCTGGGAACGGAGAAAAGATTAGGGATGTGTACCAGGTCGCAATCGGCGTGTTTCAGGGCCGACCGGAATTCGCTATAGCCTTTGAACGTGCGCTCGGGAGCCGAAAGAGGCACCGAATGGAAGTTGGGTGGAAGGGGCCCGATCTCCTGTACTTTGGCGGTCGAGCCGACCAGGTAGTAGGTAGTGTCGTGATCGACCCTGCCGAGTGTGCGAACCACATTGCGGATATACGTGCCGACCCCAAACTCGGTCATCCGCCGGATGTCGATCGCGATCTTCACCGAAGGCATTTAAACACAGAGGACACGTCAGGCATAGTTGGCGAAAATGATTTCACGGAGTCGAACGTAAAGAACTAAGGCACACGGTTCTTACAAGGAATCTGCGGAACGTCTGAGGCGCGCCATTCCCAACGGTTCCACTAAGACCAGTTCCTGGCCATCCATCAGGCCCGCACTTCAGCTTGTGCTTTGGCGCGGCGTTCGGCGTAGAGCGGGAAAGCCTCGCACAGCTCGAGCACCTGCTTGCGGACCTTGGCAAGCACGGCAGTATCGGTGCGCTGCAGCAACGACTCAGCGATCCAATGGCCTATCTGGCGCATCTCGTTTTCTTTCATGCCGCGGGTGGTCAGGGCAGGAGTACCGATGCGAATGCCGCTCGGTTTCAGCGGCGGGTTGGTGTCGAACGGAATCGCATTCTTGTTGACCGTGATTCCGGCTTCTCCGAGAGCTTTTTCGGCCTCACTGCCGAGCATTCCTTTGGAGAAGACATCGACGAGCATGAGATGCGTATCGGTGCCGCCGGAGATGATGCGGAAGCCTTCGTCGGCCAGCGACTGGGCCAGCACTTTTGCGTTCGCGACGATCTGGCGTGCATACTCGCGAAATTCAGGCTGCATGGCTTCGTGGAAGCAAACTGCTTTTGCAGCCATGATGTGCACGAGCGGGCCGCCCTGCATGCCGGGGAAAACGACCTTGTCGATGGCCGGGCCGAACTCGGCCTTGGAAAGGATCATCCCCGAGCGTGGGCCCCGCAGCGTTTTGTGCGTGGTCGAGGTGACGATATGTGCGTGGGGCACCGGCGAGGGATGCGCGCCGCCGGCTACGAGTCCGGCGAAGTGCGCCATATCGACCAGATAGAGAGCACCGACTTTGTCTGCGATTTGGCGCATCCGGGCAAAGTCGATGATGCGCGGATATGCGCTGCCTCCACCGATGATCAGCTTCGGGCGTTCCTTCTCGGCGAGTTTTTCGAGTTCATCGTAGTCGATCGTTTCCGTATCTTTGGTTACGCCGTAGGGAATGATTTTGTAGGTCTTGCCCGAGAAGTTCAGGTGATGGCCGTGCGTGAGGTGGCCGCCGTGCGCGAGGTTCAGGCCGAGAATCGTATCGCCGGGCTGGAGAATCGCAGCATAGGCTTCCATATTGGCCTGCGATCCGGCATGCGGCTGCACGTTGGCATGCTCGGCGCCGAATAGCTGCTTGGCGCGATCGCGAGCAAGATTTTCAACCACGTCGGTAAACTCGCATCCGCCGTAGTAACGCTTGCCGGGATATCCTTCGGCGTACTTATTGGTGAATACCGATCCGGCGGCTTCGAGTACGGCTTCGCTGACGAAATTCTCGGAAGCGATCAATTCCAGGCCCTCGTGCTGGCGCCGGGTTTCGTTATCGATCGCGGCCGCAATCTGGGGATCGTTTTCGTACAGCGGACGGTACATCGCGGAGTTTTTCATGGCGTTTTCCTGATAGGTATTCTAACTGCGAAACCACGAAGGGCACTAGGGTTCACGAAGGAAAGCTCTCAAAAGGCAGTGCGCAGGAATGACGCTAGGTGCCAGCCGTCCATGTATTTGTACGGGGTTTCGCCCGTCGTGTAATGGCCGCAGGGCAGCACCGCTACTTTGTGGTCGAGACCATGCTTTTCGAATTGCTCTACGACTTGTTTCGAGAACTCCGGCAAGAATGTCAGATCGTAGGCGGCATAGACGATCAGAGACTTTTTGGGCCAGCGGGAAAACTGATCAAAATAGGCCATGGGGCTGATCGCGAGCCAGACTTTGCGAAGTTCTTCCAGATCGATCTGCTGCTCGATGCCCTGCCGGATATGGCGAGTGGACTGTCCGTGCCAGACGACATCGGCGAAGTAGGTGGATGCGTGATTGAAAGCCGCCACGCGAATGCGCGGATCGTGGGCGGCGGCGATAAATGCGTAACAGGAACCAAGGCTTGTACCAACAATGCCCAGATTTGAATATCCCTGCTGCTCGAGCCAATCGAGGCAGCAGCGGATATCTACGACTCCCTGGCGAACAGAGTCCAGCGTGCGCCCGATGTTGGCGGAAACCGCGTAATCCGCGCGCTTGATCTCTGAGGGCATGCGGATGTCGTGGTATGGCATGCTCATCCGCAAAACCGCGATTCCCATCAGGTTGAAAACGCGGCAGAGGCTCACATAGGAGATCCCATCGGAGTTCCAGTGCGGCAGAAGAACGATGGCGCGGCGTCCGGTCGCAGGAAACCAGCGGGCGTTCACCAGATTGTTTTCAGCGTACGGCGACTTTACAGGCGAAGTGAAGCGCAGGAATTCTCCGTAAGTATCCTTCACCTTCGCTTCGAGCCTGGGATCAGGCACTTCGCGAGTCGAAAAGACCTGGACCTCGCGTTTTTCGAGGCGGAAATCCTTGGGCGTTTTATAGGAGTAGAACTCGTCGCTCGACCCGACAATGCGCCGGTTATATTCGAGGAAAAACCTCTCGGGATTTTGCGCGGCTTGGCCTGGGTGATATCCATTGCGGCAAGGCCATTCCTCCGCCCATTCCACGCCCCATTCCAGCGGGCGGACGATACGATTGTTGTCCACCGAGGTGAGTCGGTGTTCCCAGTCGTACATCCACTGTGCGTAACGCGATGGCATGATGAACCTTTTAGTTTAGCAAGCAGCGGAGCATCGCTGCGGATGTGTGCAGCTAATGGCTGCAATTAGGGCCTAAACGGGGAAAAGCGACCTTGGGCGTCGGACCTCAGGCGGCAAGAGCGGATTCCTCGCCGGCTCTCGCCGGTTTCGGAATGACAACTCTTACAAAATTGTTCTTCGGAACTTATCAGCTCGGATAGCGCCTTGGGACGCGCTTGGAGATATTGCACAGAATCTCGTAGGGAGTACTGTTGGCGAGTTCGGCGTGCTCGAGGGCATCGACGCTGAGGCCATCGCTTGAGCCGAGGAGAATCACTTCGTCGCCTACACCGACGCCCGGTATGCCCGTGACGTCAACGAGCGTTAGATCCATGGAGATACGGCCCACGATCGGGGCATAGTGATCACGAACGATGACGCGGCCCTGATTGGAGAGCTGGCGGTTATACCCGTCAGCGTATCCAACTGGCAGAACGGCTACGTGTGCGGGCGCCTTAGTTACGTATGTGCCACCGTATCCGAGGGGCTGGTTGGCGCCAAAATTCCGCAGCGAGAGAATGCGCGTCTTCCAGGTAAGAATCGGCTTGACGGGTAACCGCAGCGTACCTCCGCTCACTTCCCTGCCCGCTCGTTCGAAGGGGAGATAGTAGCCGTAGAGGGCGACGCCTGGACGAACCATCGTGTTCCAAGTCTCGCGACGCGAAATCACAGCGCCAGTGTTTGCCATGTGCACGAGGGTAGGCTCAAGTCCAGCCTGGCGAACCATTCGCCTGGCTCTGTCGAAATTGTGCTCCTGCTCGGCAACCGACGGTGCATCCATGATCTCGGAGGCTGCGAGGTGCGTGGAAAGCCCTTCGAGTTCGAGATGTTGCGCGGACTTGATCGAATCAAGGACCGCAGGAAGCTGATCGACGGCGACGCCAAGGCGTCCCATACCGGTATCGACCTTGAGGTGCACCGGATGTTTCGCGATACCCAAATCGGTGGCTGCCTTGTTGAGCGATTCAATCTGCCATTTTTCCCAGACGGTGGGCGTGAGATGGAGGCGAACGATCTCGGTTTCCTCGCCCCGCCAGAAGCCCGTCATAAGGAGAATACTGGCGCGAACTTCGGCGTCGCGCAGTGGAATGGCTTCGTCGAGCGAGGTTACACCGAGCCAGCGGGCGCCTTCGGCTTCGAGAGCACGCGAGCATTCGACAGCGCCGTGCCCGTAGGCATCGGCCTTGACGACGGCGCATACAGTAACCGATGCGCCGACGTGCTTCTGCACGGTGCGAAAGTTTTGGCGCAGCGTGGTCAGCGAGACGTCCGCCCACGTCGGACGCGTCGCTACACGCCTCAGAATCTCTGCTGTGGTCGCCACTTCTGGGATTATAGCGAGATCACGTTGGGGACCCACGTTACCGCGGGACTACTCCCGGCAGGCGCGGTGGCGATGAAAAACACATAGATCCTGAGGCGGAAAACACCGCCTCAGGATGACATTTCCAGGGAATATCAGTTGAGGATGAAGTTCACCGTGATTTGCGTTTCGACTTCGATCGCCTCGCCGTTAAGGACGTAGGGCTTGT
>Ga0335079_10000121_pt1 | contig 90703 bp, 78 predicted proteins | sample Lox_Sample_33_FD_206719 | JGI IMG/M metagenome (GOLD analysis project Ga0335079, IMG submission 206719) | Soil microbial communities from Loxahatchee National Wildlife Refuge, Florida, United States - Lox_Sample_3.3 | ecosystem: Environmental > Terrestrial > Soil > Wetlands | place: USA... | reverse complement strand
AGACCATCCGCAACTACCGGCTGCAAAAAGGTATGTCCCAGGGTGACATCGAAAAGCGCACGGGATTGTTGCGCTGCTATCTCTCGCGTGTCGAAAACGGCCATACGATTCCTTCGCTCGATACGCTGTCCAAGATCGCCGGTGCGATGGAGCTGCCGCTGTCGCAATTCTTTTCTGAGCCCGGACACAGCAACGGGTCCAAGGGACTTCCTCAGTTATCCGACGACGAAGTCCGCTTCCTGAGCCAGATCCGCCGCTACTCCACCAATCTCAACGACAGCGACCGCAAACTGGTTCTCGCCATGGTTAAGAAAATGGCGTCGAACTCCAACAAGTAAGCGTATTCACCTCAATCCAACCTGTATCACCAGGTGACTCGCGTCACTGACGTGTACCTGCCGTGCTGCTAACGTAGCGGGCCGACGTTTCCTTCCTAATAAAATCCGCGCGAGAGGAGTTCTTCCATGGCCAAGCTAGCCAAGCTGGATCTCTACAAGAAATTCCATTCCGAATATGTCATGCCGAAGCAGCCCGTCTTCGTTATGGTCGGCCCCGCGAGATACCTGACAATCTGCGGCCGCGGAGCGCCAGGCGGGGAGCACTTCAAATCGCATATCGCCGCGCTCTACTCTGTTGCATACACCATCAAGATGGCGGAAAAATCCGCCGGCTACGACTACAAGGTTTGCCACCTCGAAGGCCAGTGGTGGGCCGAAGATGGCGCGGACTTCCGTACGCACGAACCGAAGGAGTGGGAATGGCGCCTGATGATTCGCGTCCCGGAATTCATCACGCAAAGAGAGGTCGAGGCGGCGATCAAGACTGTACTCGCTAAGGGCAAGGCCGCTTTAGCCGGCGAGATCAAGCTCGACGAAATCGCCGAAGGCCGGTGCGTACAGATTCTGCATGTCGGACCGTACGCTGACGAATGTTCCGATGTGCAAAAGATGCAAGACTTCGCCGAAGGCCAAGGCGTGCACCTTCGCGGCCCGCACCACGAGATCTATCTCTCCGATCCGAATCGTGTCCCGAAAGAGCGGCTGAGGACGATCTTGAGATATCCAGTGGAATAGATCAGGTCTTGGGTCTTGGGTCTTGGGTCTTGGGTCTTGGGTCTTGGGTCTTGGGTCTTGGGTCTTGGACGTCGGCTTTCGGTCTTCGACTTGGCGACTACGAACTTCCGATCCTAAAGCCCAAGACCTAAGACCTAACACCTGCCTTCGAACACCTTACTTTCGTACCATGCCCTTGGTGCCCGATGGGTACCTCGTCTCAAGTGTCTCCAATCACTAAACTGTGGCTGGAGATATCTGTGACCACCGACGAGGAACTCACACTACTCGATTCGCAACTGCGCCGGCTGAAGATCGAGTACGAGATTTTCTTCAGCAATCCGACCAAGCGCCCGCCCACCGACATTGAGTGGAAGGTGCTCAGTCTGCTGCGCAAGTTCTCCGATGGTGGCCGTATGAATTTTTCGCAGCGCTACCGCTACAACGAAATCGCGCAGCGCTACGCCGTTTACAGTGATCTCTGGCGCAAGAAATCCCGTATCCGCGAAGAAGGCTACCGCCGCCCGCAGGACGCCCTTCTCTCGGTTCAGGGCGTGCGCGTCACTGAAGATGAACACAAAGACGCGCATCACCCTGTTTATGGCGTAAGCCAGGCTGCCGCTGCCGTGGCAGCCGCGGGCAAGAGCACGTCGGCGCCCCACTTTACGCTGCACAATGTGGATCAAGCCGAACGCGATCAGGTGGAGCGCCTTTACAACGTTCTGGTCGCCGCCAAGAAAAAAGCCGGAGAGAACGTCAGCGGTAACCTCGATTCGTTCACTACTTTCGTCCAGAAAAAAACGGAGCAGATCAAGAAGCAGTACCACTGCCAGGACGTCGAATACTCCGTTGAACTCGCCGAGGGCCACGTCAAGCTGAAGGCGAAAGCGAAGAGTTAGCCCGTCGCTGGTCGTTCGTCGTTGCACGTTCGTCGTGAGAACTCACAACACCGTCGAACTCCCCCACTTGCGCCTGAGGCTTTCCTTTGTGCTCCCTCGTGGCCTTTGTGGTTAAAGTTTTTTCGGGCCTGCTCTCATTCCGCGTTCTGCTGATAAAATTTCCAGTCACGATTCACCGAAGCACGTCCTGCCCCTTGGAGCTGAAGGTCATCTGCAGATCCGTGTGAATCCGCGTAAATCCGTGGCAAGAAGTTCTAACCAAGGAATTCATGTCATCTGATCGCAAAATTCAGCGTGCCATCCTCTCCGTCACCGACAAAGCCGGCCTCGTCGAGTTCGCCCGGAAGCTCTCGGCACTCGGCATCGAACTCGTCTCGACCGGAGGAACGGCCAAGTTGCTCCGCGAGTCTGGCATCAACGTCAAGGACATCTCCGACCTCACGGGCTTCCCCGAGATGCTGGACGGACGCGTCAAAACGCTCCATCCCAAGGTCCACGGAGGAATTCTCCACCGGCGCGAAGATCCCAAACATCTCGCTGCCGTCAAGGAACACGGCATCGCTCCAATCGACATGGTCGTTGTGAATCTTTACGCCTTTGAAAAGACGGCCGCCAAGCCGGGAGTTCCGTTCGAGGAACTGATTGAGAACATTGACATCGGCGGCCCATCGATGATCCGCTCGGCTGCCAAGAATTTCGAGGATGTCGCCATCGTCACTTCGCCCGCCGACTACGACTCGATCGCCGCAGAACTCCAGGGCAACAACGGTTCACTCTCGAAGCAAACGAAGTGGCGTCTGGCGCAGAAAGCCTTCGCCACCACTGCTGCCTACGATTCGGCAATCGCTTCAACGCTCGAGCGCATCGGCCCGGAGGATTTCAAAGTTCAGACTCAAGCGACGACCTTCCCGAGCATCTTGCGATTCTCATTCCAAAAGACGCTCGATCTGCGTTACGGAGAGAATCCCCACCAGAAAGCCGCCATGTACTCCGACGGCTCCGGCAAAGGCGTAGCGAATGCCCGCCAGCTACAGGGCAAGGAACTTTCCTACAACAATATCGTCGACCTGCAGGCAGCATGGGACCTCGCGCAAGAGTTCGAGGAGCCCGTCTGCGCCATCATCAAACACACGAATCCATGCGGCACCGCGAATGGGAAGACTCTCGCCGAGGCCTACAAGCGCGCCCTCGAATGCGATCCCGTCTCAGCCTTCGGAGGCGTCATCGGAGTGAACCGCCCCATCGATCTCGCCGCCGCCGAGGAGATGCACAAACTTTTCCTAGAAGTCATTGCCGCGCCCTCGTTCGACGAAGAAGCGAAAGCGAAATTTGCGACGAAGAAGAACTTGCGCCTGGTGGAGGTCGTCCAGGCGAATCAGAAGTGGGTTTTGAAGAATGTTTCCGGAGGAATGCTGGTTCAGGACAATGACACCCGCGTCCTCAACGACTCAGACGTGAAAGTGGTGACGAAGCGTCCGCCCACGGCGGAAGAGACTCGTGCTCTCCTTTTTGCCTGGAAGGTTTGCAAGCACGTGAAATCAAACGCGATTGTGTATTCCCGCGACGGTCAGACCGTTGGAGTCGGGGCTGGACAGATGTCCCGCGTCGACTCTGCCAAAATCGGCGCCATGAAATCGCAACTCCCGTTGAAGGGCACCGTCGCTGCCTCCGACGCGTTCTTCCCATTCCCTGACGGCGTTGAAGAAATCGCCAAGGCCGGAGCCACTGCCATCATCCAGCCAGGAGGGTCGCAACGCGATCCCGAGGTGATCGAAGCCGCCGACCGGCTGGGTCTGGCCATGATTTTCACGGGGGTGCGGCACTTCCGGCACTAGAAAATTGTTGAATTCGTGATTGTTGATTGTTGAATGTGCCTGCTCGCGCTACCGATCCGACGGGTTTGATTCAAACAATCAAAATTCAAAAATCCCGTTTTACATACCTTGACGTTCTCGCTCCGCTAGTCCCTGTCCTTCGGAGTTTCCCCCTCCCCAGTTTTCTTTTCACTCCTGACCGCAAAGGGTAGAATAAAAGCACCTTTCCCCCGGCGGCTTTGCATCCAACATAGCGGAGTTCCGGTAAGCGCTTAGGGCGCAGTCAGGTTCAGGATGAATAGAATTTTTCGTCTTCTTTTAATCGCTTCGGTTGCCACCGTGGCCGCGGCTCAGAGCACTCCCGCCTCTCAAGCTGGCCAGCCCGATGCTGGTTCCGCTCAACCCTCGGCTCGCAAAGTCGACAAGGCTGCCGCCTACTACCACTACACTCTGGCGCACATGTATGAAGAGATGGTTACGGCTTACGGCCGCAGCGATCTGGCCGTGAAGGCCACGGAAGAGTACCGCCTCGCCATCGAAGCTGATCCTTCGTCGGAATTTCTGACTTCTGCGCTCGCCGAACTCTACGTCAAGACCGGACGCATCGCAGACGCCGTCAAAGAAGCGCAGGACATCATCAAGCGCGACCCCAAGAATCTTGAAGCGCACCGGCTTCTTGGCCGTATCTACCTTCGCTCTTTGGGCGATATGCCCGGCGGCAACGGCTCCGACAACATCCTGAAGCTCGCGATCGATCAGTATGAGCAGATCACGAAGCTCGATCCGAGCAGCGTCGACGACCATTTGCTCCTCGGCCGCCTGTATCGCCTCAACAACGACATGCAGAAGGCGGAAGCCGAACTGAAGACCGCCATCAAGCTCGATCCCAATTCGGAAGAAGCCGTCACTACGCTGGCGATGCTCTATACCGACGAGGGAGACACAGCACACGCGCTGAAAGTTCTCAGCTCAGTCCCTGACTCCGCGCGTTCGGCAAAGCTGTACTCTGCGCTCGGCGCTGCCTACGAGCAACGCAAGGATTTCAAAGGCGCGATCGACGCTTACAAGCACGCCATCGCGCTCGACCGTGACAATCTGGATTCGATTCGCGGTCTTGCCGAGAACTACCTCAATGACGGTCAGCTTGAGAATTCGCTCGAACAATACAAGGTCATCGCCGATTCGAATCCTGAAGACGCGCAGACCTACATTCGCATTGCCGAAATATACCGCCGGGAAGGCAAGTACGATCAGGCGCTCGAGAACCTGAAGCGCGCCGACACTCTGGTCCCCGACACGATGGATGTTCCCTACAGTATGGCCGCCGTTTACCAGGCACAGGGGCGCTACGACGAAGCCGTCAAACTCTTGCAGGAACTGATCAAGAAAACCGAGAAGGCTGAAACCAGCGGAGGCCAAGCGGACCGTAACAACCGCGCCATCTTCATCGAGCGCCTCGGGATGATCTACCGCGACCAGGAAAACTACACTGCCGCGGTGGAGACCTTCCGCAAGATGCTTCCGCTAGGCGATGAGAACGCCCGCAGCGGATATCAGGAAATCATCGACACCTACCGCGATGCCAAGCAGTGGCCGCAAGCTACGGCCGCCGCGAAGGAAGCGGTCCAGAAGATGCCCGATGATCGTGACCTGCGCATGGTCCTCGATGCCCAACTCGCCGACACGGGCCAGGTAGATCAGTCCATCAACGATGTCCGCGGTATGTTGAAGGGTGTTCCTGAAGACCGCGATGTCTATGTTCGCCTCGGTATCATCTACACCCGCGCCAAGCGCTGGGACGATGCGCTGGAATCCCTTAGCAAAGCGGAACAGCTCTCGACTAAAGCGGATGACAAGGCTTACGTCCTTTTCTTGCGCGGCGATCTCTATCAGCGCCAGAAGATGTTCGATCAGGCTGAGTCTGAGTTCCGCAAAGTGCTGGCGAATACTCCGCCGACCGACCCGCAGGCCGCTGCCACGCTGAATTATCTCGGCTACATGAACGCCGATCGCGGGGTGAAGCTCGAAGAGTCCCTTAGCTTTATCAAGCAGGCGCTCTCGTTCGAACCCAATAACGCCGCGTATCTTGACTCTCTGGGCTGGGCCTATTTCAAGCTCGGCAAGTACGATATGGCGGAAGAAAGCCTGAACAAGGCTGCCGCCCACATGGGTTCCGATCCCACCGTGCAGGAACATCTCGGCGATCTCTATCAGAAGACCGGGCGCCTGAAACTGGCCGCCGCCCACTGGGACCGCGCCGTCCAGGAATGGAACAAGACGGTTCCGGCAGAACAGGACAGCGACGCCTTCGCCAAAGTCCAGCAAAAGCTGGACGCCGCGAAAGTAAAGCTCGCGAAAGAAGATTCCAGCAGCAAGCAGCAGCAATAACTAGAAACTCAACCGCATTCCCGAATCCCGAGGGCATTGAGCCCTCGGGATTTTCTGTGTCCGAAAGATGCTGTTGCTATTCCGTCCATACTTAGATGACTCTTGACGCGAAGTACTTTGTAATATAAAGTTTCCCCATGATGCAGCCCTCCGATCCATTCCAGACACCCCTAGCTAAGCGCTGGATACCGCGCGAAATGCTGGACCCACCAGCCCTCGACAGCGCAACCGCAGGTCCAATCGAGCTCCGTTACGCGCTGCTGATCAATCCCTTTTACGCCAAGGATGCTAATGCCAGTTTCGGCAAGCACGTTCTCACGCCGACGCTGGCTCTGACCAGCTTCGCCGCCACCACGCCCGACCACTGGCGTGTCGATTACTGGGACGAGAATCTTCTCGACGGCCGCCCTCCCTTCAATCCCATGCCCGAGGTCGTTGGCATCAGCGTCCATCTGACGTTTGCGAAGCGTGCGTACGAACTCGCCGACTGGTATCGGGCTCGCGGATCGAAAGTGATCTTCGGCGGGCTGCATGTGCTTTCCTGCCCTGACGAATGCGCGCCACACGCTGACGCCCTTGCTTTGGGCGACGGCGTTCAACTCTGGCCGCGCATCCTTCGTGACTTTGAAAATGACCGCCTGCAACCGCGCTACATCGCGACGTATGAGAACGACTACTGCGATGACCCGGCACCCCGGCGCAAGATTCTCCCGCGCCGCAACTTCCTCACGACGACCAGCCTCATTGCCACCCGCGGCTGTCACAATCGCTGTGGCTTTTGCTATCTGGCGACCGACGGCCTCCGCATGCCATACCGGATGAAGCATCCACAGCAGATCGTCGAAGAGTTTCAAGCTGACGATCAGCCTTACGCCGTCTTCGTCGACAACAACCTGGGTTCACGCCCCGACTACCTGCACGCGCTATGTAACGCGCTTCGGCCGCTGAACAAGATCTGGAGTGCGGCCGTCACCATCGATGTCACCGACGATCCGTCGCTGATTCGGAACATGGCTCTCGCTGGATGCACCGGCGTCTTCATCGGATTTGAATCGCTTTCCGATCAGAACCTTTTGGACTCACACAAGAAAACGCCCAAGACATCGGACTATGCCCGCCGCGTGCGAATCCTGCATGACTACGGTATCCAAGTCAACGGATCGTTCGTCCTTGGATTCGATCACGACCGCAAAGATGTCTTTGCCCGCACTGCCGAATGGATCGAAGAGAACCGTCTCGAATGCTCGACGTTCCACATCCTCACGCCCTATCCCGCGACGCCGCTCTTTCGTCAAATGGAAACTGAGGGAAGAATTCTTCACCGCGACTGGAGCCGTTACGATACCGGCCACGCCGTCTTCCGGCCGAAGCACATGACGCCCGAGGAACTCGAGCGTGGTTATGCCTGGATTTACCAGCGCCTGTTCTCCCACGCTTCAATCTGGCGTCGCCGGCCCGAGCAATGGCAGGCCATCCCGCTCTATATCGCGATGTCGTATCTCTACAAGCGCTCGAACCGCTTCTGGCACCTGCTCATCAAGCACGACCTTGTGAATCCCGTCTGGAAACCTCTCGTCGAGATGACGCGCTTGCGGCACGTGCGTTATCGTCGGCAGCTTGAGAAGCGTGAGATGGCGATCGGCGCGCCGGGACAGGTTGTGTCAGCGGGTGTATAGTCTGGGCGCATTTCACCAGAGGGGATTTAGCGAGACGCGATGCGCTCAACTTTGCGCAGGATGGCAACAATATCGTCCGCGTTCGTTCGCGGATTCATTGCCACCAGACGCAGCACTCTCCGTCCATCGAGTACGGTCGAGCTGATATAGGCGAAGCCGCTTTCATTCAGTTCTTCTTTGATCGCCCAGTGACGGCGATCGGAATCGCGTCCCCGTGGGCCTCGAAGCTCAAAGCAAAAGATGTTGGAATGAGGCTTGTGCACCGGAGCAAGAATCTTCGAGTGCGAGCAGTGCTCAAACGCGGCCATCGCCACATCGCATACATGCGACGCAAGCTCTCCCCATACCTTCGGCCCATAAGCCTGGCAGACAATCCAGGTCTTAAGCGCATCGAAACGTTGCGAGCACGCGATGGTAATGTGGCCCAAGTCCGGCCAGCGGCGCTTCGATCCGAACAGGTAAGGGGCCTGCTCCTGCAACGTACCGTGCAGATGTTTCCCATTCCGCACGAGCACTCCGCCCGCGCTGAGTGGAATAAACATCATCTTGTGCGGGTCGAAAATCATCGAATCCGCTGCGGGCAAGCCTCTCAGCAACTTCCGCATTCGAGCGCTGAACGCGAGTCCCGCGCCGTGCGCCGCGTCGACATGAAACCACGCGCCATGCTTCGTCGCAATCTTCCGCAACGCGACCAGATCATCGAAGCTGCCGGTCGGTGTCGAGCCGGACGATCCAACGAGGATGAACTTGCGGAATCCTGCTTTTCGCGCGGCCGTCAGAGCGGTGTCGGCTTTCGCGATGTCCGTGCGGAATTCCGAATCAAGGTCTACTCGAAACACCGAGTCACGCCCGAGTCCCAGAATTGCCGCAGCCCTCGCGATCGAATAATGCGCCTGTGCACCGACGACAATTGCGACGCGAGCACCGCCAGTCTTCGACGCATTCGGAACCAAGGCATCGCGAGCCGCCAGCAGGGCAGTAAGATTCGCGAATGCGCCTCCTGGAACGAGCGAACCCTCCGACGCTGCTGGATAGCCGAAGAGCTTCTTGAACTTCCCCATCAGATCGCGATCGATGGCCGTCCCAATCGGCGACATCTCCCACACGGCTAGACTCTGATTCAGAGCCGACACCACCGATTCCACCAAAGCTGCCGCCGGAATCGGCGCTGCCACTTGCTGCGCAGCAAACCTCGGATGCGACAGACGCAGGCTGTTCTTCTGAATCTGCCGGACAAGCGCCGCGAGACCTAGACGCTTTCCGTCTCGAATGATCCGCGCGGCGATTCGCTCGGAATCCGGAGTCCGTACCGGACCGCCATTCACCAGCATCGCGTCAGCAGCAACATCCGACAACTCACGAGCTAGCTTGCGCACCGCAGCCGGCTCCCACAGAGCGTCCACACTGCTATTCGTGACACGAATGTCTTTCACGTTTCGCATGGTCGCAACCATGCTAACAGCGCATTGTGAACGCCGTGTCGCGACACACTGTTGGGTGCCCCATTTCTCGCGCGGTGTGTGCGCGAGAAGTGGGGATTTTGACTTGTCTGTCCCGCGGATTCCAGTCGAAGAACACAGGCCACAGACATTTTCTCCACTGGAATGTGATAAAAAAGCGCAGCCGAAGCCACTCTGTTTGGAGAGGTTCCATGCCTGACAGCAACGCGCCGGTCCGCTGGCGAATCGCTCCCTACTTCGTCGTCGAAGACGTCGTCGCCACAGCCAACTTCTACCGCGACAAGCTCGACTTCAACTACGAGCGCTTCTGGGGCGAACCACCCTGCTTCACCATCCTTCGGCGCCAGGGTGCCATGATTATGCTTCGTCAAGTTTCCACTCCGGGCTACATGCGCCATAACCAGATCCCGGAAGAAGATAAGGACAGGGACTTCGTCTGGGATGCCTACCTTTGGATCGACGATGCGGACACTCTCTACGCAAAGTGCCAGGCCAACGGCGTGAAGATCGTCCGCCCCATCTGCGACCAGGAATACAACATGCGCGATTTCGACATCGAGGATTGCAACGGCTTCCGCCTCTGCTTCGGCCATGACATCTCGACCTAGCCTGCCAGAAAACAATCATGGAAACGCTAGGGGGAAGGGCACGAGTTTACTCGTGCCGAAAGACGCCAAAGATAAGTTCGCGCTTTAGCGCCTGAGGTCTGTCTTATGGAGCGATTCCAGCCGCATGGCCACTTTTCCCATCGGTTCAGACCCAGCGAATGACCTCCGTCACATGAAACGCGAGCCGGATCATGGCATAAACAAAATGTGCACTCTCTGGGCGCTCATTCGGTGGCCAAAATGAAAGCTTTGTTCCAGCAATCGCGATCCTTCTTATACTGCGTCGCAATCTTTGCGGTCAGCTTCCTGCTCTCTTCTGCATGCCTGGCACAGGCAAAGCCTCAAGCTACGTCCCCTGCTATTTCGCCGGAAGATCTTAAGAAGTTCTCCGGCATCTTCGCCGAATTCGGCAAGGTCCTGCAGAAGACCCACGACAGCGTTTCCGCGCCCCTTCCACGAAACCACAGCCGTCTTCTTCCTCTGTTGCCGGAATCGACGGTCATGTATGTGGCCCTGCCCAACTACGGCGAGGCTTCGCATCAGTTCATGGTCAATTTCCGGCAGGAACTCCAGACCAATGCCGAACTGCGCAACTGGTGGCAGAGCGGAGAAATGGCCACCGACGGGCCCAAAATCGAAGATGGGCTTGAGAAGTTCTACCTACTCTCGCAGTACCTGGGCGACGAAGTCGTCATTTCTGCAACGAATCCGCAGGGCAAAGAGGCTCCCACGGTATTCGTGCTCGCGGAAGTACAGAAGCCTGGCCTGAAAGAACTCCTGCAGCGCACAATCAAGGAACTCGCCGACAAGCAGAAGCCTGCGGCTCGTGTCCTCGACGCCGCGGAATTAGCAATGGCGAGGGATCTTCCCGGCTCCGATCAGCCGGCCATCCTCGTGCTGCCCGACCTGGTCGTGGCTTCGGCCAATGTCGCCGCACTGCGCACCTTCAATGCGCAACTTGAGAGTAAAACGCACGACTTCCCCTCCACAGAGTTTGGCCGCCGACTGGATCAAGGGTATGAAGGCGGAGCCACCGCCGTCGCCGGCATCGACCTCAAGACCATTCTTGCCGAAATTCCCAAAGGTACGGACAAGAACCAGGCGGCTCTCGAACTGACTGGATTTTCGGACGCGAAATACCTTATCTGGGAACACAAGAATCTCGCTGGCCAGCCTGCCAGCCAATTCGAACTGAGCTTCACTGGCCCGCGCCGTGGAGTGGTCTCATGGCTGACTGCTCCCGGCCCCATGCAGAGCCTTGAGTTCGTTTCGCCCAAGGCCTCCGTCGCCGCCGCGCTTCTGCTCAAGAATCCTGCTCTGATTTTTGACGACATTCGCGCTCTCGCTGACTCCTCGAATCCCAATTCTTCTGCCTCGCTCGATCAAATGCAGACCGCTTTGAAGATCGATCTCCGCCAGGATCTCCTGCGACATCTCACGGGGGAGATCACCTTTGAATTGGACAGCGCCTCCGCATCTGATCTTTCATGGAAGGTGATCCTCAAGACGGATGACCCCAGCCATGTGCTCGCGACTCTGCGCACGCTCTTCGTTGCGATGCACAACGAACCGGTTGAAACCGACGAGGAAGGCATCACGTACCACAGCGTCCGGATTCCCTCGGCCCAGAAGACGCAGGAAATCGCGTACGCCATGGTAGACAGCTACCTGATCCTCGCGCCCAACCGCGAATCCATCGCGGACGCAGCTCATCTGCGCCACAACGGCGGTTCGCTGGCGGCGTCGCGAAACTTTCAGGCCGCTCTCCCCAGCGGGAATCTGGCCCGCACTTCCGCCATCCTGTACGAAGACCCACTCACGATGGCGGCGTTCAACCTGAAGCGGATTTCGCCCGAACTCGCCGACTCGCTCGCGAAGCCTGGCGTCGAAATGAAGCCTATTGTGATGTCTGTCTACGGCGATGAGACAGCGCTCCGCGAAGTAAGCCGCAGCCAGGGTATCGACATCGGAGCCACGGGTGTGGTCGCGGCGATCGCTATCCCGAATCTAATCCGCGCGCGGACTGCCGCGAACGAATCGAGCGCCGTAGCGATGGTACGCACCGCGAATACTGCTCAGATCGCTTATGCGAGCACATATCCGAGCAGAGGCTATGCTCGCAGCCTTGCTGTGCTCGGCCCCGATCCGGCGAACTCGAATGCGTACACCCCCCAGCACGCAGGCTTGATCGATGCGTCATTTGGCGGCCCAACGTGCACTGCGGGAACGTGGTGCACAAAGTCCGGCTATCGCATTACACTCAAGACAACCTGTCAGGTTGGGCAACGCTGCCGCGAATATGTGGTCGTTGCGACGCCGGTCAGTTCAAGCACCGGTACGCGTAGCTTCTGCTCCACGTCGGATGCAGTCGTGCGCAATCATCCGGGAACACCGCTCGATGCTCCCATCACGGCGTCGGAATGCCGCTCGTGGACTCCACTCCAGTAAGGGAAGAATAGAAAACGGCGGGTGCCCCATTTCTCGCGCGGTGTGTGCGCGAGAAGTGGGGATTTGATGAAGGGCGGCTGGTACGGCCCGCACCGTGGCGATCAGAGCGGGATTGAGATTCTCCAGAGTTAGGGCTCTACGCCTGCGGCATCAGGCGGGCCACCGCCTCGAAAATACTGTCGTGCGTCCGCGCGGAAAAGAATCCACGCAATCACTATGAAAAAAATCGAGTGCACTAACAGTTCCCGCAATGGATGGAATGCGCTCAGCACGACATGAAACGCGATCCAAGCAAGCGCCAACCAGCGCGCCCAATTCTGTCCGCGCAGCATGAAGAGCCCGCTCACGACCGCAATGATTTCGACGAACTCCACCGTGACCGCGTCCGGCTGGCGCGCGAACATCTCCTTGAAATGGAAAACAAATCCCGCCGCCCCGACCAAGAGATAAACACCGCAGAGGATCGTCACCGAAACCGGACGCTTTTTAGCCTTGGACTTCATCCTCTTTGAAGACAATCTTGACACCAGGTCTTGTCTAACAATTCCTGCCTTTCGATCGAAAAAGATCCCCCTAACATTGTCATTCCGAACGGCTTTAGCCGTGAGGATTCTGCTTGTGGCCGCACCGCGTCGCGTCTGCGGCCACAGAAAAAGGATTTGACGACAGATTTCCCTTGACAATCGATACTGTATTACATACAGTATGTGTCGTACACCATATGTCACCAAGTACTCCAGTCCCGAACGAGCTTTTCGAGAACCTGAGGCTTGAGTTACGCCGCGGATGCCTCACCTTGGCGGTCCTTACGCAGCTGCGCACCGAGCGATACGGATACACCCTGCGCAAGGCTCTTGCCGACGACGGCCTCGAGATCGATGAAAGCACGCTGTACCCATTGCTCCGCCGCCTCGAGACGCAGGGACTCCTGGTCAGCGAATGGCGCGAAGAAGACAAGCGTAATAAGCGTTTCTACAAGCTCTCCCCCACGGGCGAACAGATTCTGGAACAACTTTTGGCCGAGTGGCAACGTATCAACGCGTCGCTCAGCAAGATTCTTCAAGAGGCATAACAGTCATGAGCAAATCATCCAGCCGCACTCCCAATGAACTTATCGAGCGCTACCTGCAAGCGGTCCGCTTCTGGCTTCCGAACAAGGCGAAGCAGGAAGACTTACTCGCGGAAATGGGCGAGGATCTGCGCTCACAGATCGACGCGAAGGAAGAAGAACTCGGCCGCCCGCTGACCGAGCCAGAAGTCGCGGCGATCCTGAAGGCCTGCGGCAATCCCATGCTGGTCGCAAGCCGTTTCGGACCGCAACAATATGTGATTGGACCGACTTTGTTTCCGATCTACTGGTTTGTGCTGAAGATGGTCCTGTTCTGGATCCTCGTGCCCGTTTTCCTTTTCATTCTGGGGCCAATCAATTTCGCCAACTCTGGCGGGAACTTGGGCGGGGCGATTCTGGCCACGATGGGCGGCCTGTGGAACGGTGGCTTTATTGCGGCTGGCGTAATCACGCTCGTGTTCGCAATTCTCGAACGCACCGGGTCGGCTGCCAAATGGGATTGCAAATGGGACCCGGCCAAGCTGCCACCGGTGGAGAAAAAGAAACGCAAGACTTCCTTTGCGCAGACGGCCAGTGAACTCATCTTCAACGTTTTCGGTTTGATGTGGCTGCTGCTTATCCCGCAGCATCCGTTCATGATTCTCGGTCCTGCCGCCGCGGTGCTGAGGCCCGCGCCGCTTTGGAACCAGTTCTATGCGCCGATCGTTTTGATCGCCGTGTTCGCGATTGTGCGGCTCGCGATCGTGCTGGCCCGGCCGCAGTGGAGGCTCTGGCCTCAAATCAGCCACCTGCTGCAATCCATCTTTGTGCTGATCCTGCTGAAGTACATCAACGCTGCTGTTGGCCACGTGCCCGCAGGGAACTGGTACCCATTCGTCGTGCTCACCGATACGGTCAAGAATTCGGCCCAATACATCAAGATTGCAGCGGTCGTGAATGTCTCGGTCATGATCGCGCTCGCGGCCACTTGGCTCGGAGTGAGCATCGCCATCGTCGTGCACATCTGGGAACTCATGAAGGAAATCCGTAACCCGGCTTCCGGAACGCGGCAGCCGGCGTCCCTGCAGTTGAGATAACCGTTAAACACTTTCGCGATATGGGCGCGCTGACCAACATCGGCGCGCCATGGGAAACCCTCGTCCGACCGAAATCTATTAGAAGGAGCATCAGCCATGCCAGCCACTGCCGTCGTTCGACCGTCGCAGCCAATCCCACAACAAAGCACGCCAATCACCGGGCCCGGATACATCACTTCGATCGGATACCTCCGGGCCTTTGTCACGCTGCTCGTGCTCGCTCATCATGCGGCACTTGCTTACCACCCATTCGCCCCGCAGCCACCTGCGTCTCTTGGCGCAGTGCCTCGCTGGTGGCAGGCCTTTCCGGTTGTCGATTCGCAACGCTCGATGCTGGCCGCTCTATTCGTCGGCTTCAACGACACATTCTTCATGGCGCTGATGTTTTTCCTGTCGGGATTGTTCGTCTGGCAGAGTCTGAAGCGCAAAGGCACGGCTACCTTTTTGCGAGATCGCGCCGTTCGCCTGGGACTGCCTTTCATTGCTGCCGCCGCAGTGATCGCTCCGCTCGCTTACTATCCCACCTACCTTCAGAGCCGATCCGCCGGAGGCGAAGCCGGTTTCTGGCATCAGTGGTTCTCGCTTGGCAATTGGCCATCAGGCCCAGCGTGGTTCATCTGGGTGTTGCTCGCGTTTGATGTCCTCACAGCCGCATTTCTGTCACTCTTCCCCACGTGGGCGTACGCTCTGGGTCGCTTCGGCGCTGGCGCAGATCGAAGACCATCGATGTTCTTTGTGAAGCTCGTCCTCCTGTCTGCCATCGTGTATGTGCCGCTGGCATTCCTCGTGAACCCGCTACGCTGGAGCACGATCGGCCCGTTCACTTTCCAGACCAGCCGAATCCTGAACTACTTTCTTTATTTCCTGACCGGCGCCGGTGTCGGTGCTTGCCGCCTCGACAGCGGATTGCTTGCCCCCGAAGGAAAGCTCTCCCGCCGATGGCCCTTGTGGTGCCTGGGTGCACTGCTGGCGTTCGGGATCACCAGCGCGGTCGGCATCGCTGCATTGACCACGCACCTCGGATCGCGTTCGTGGGAAGTCGCCAGCGAGTTCACATTCGTACTTTCCTGCGCCGCATCCAGCCTGGTTTTCCTGTCGCTCTTCGTGAGGTTTGCCACGAAGCGTAACCGCGTGTTCGACAGCATCAACCGCAACGCATATGGCATGTATCTGATTCACTATGCATTCGTGAGCTGGCTGCAGTATGCCGTGCTAAAACTCTCGCTGCCCGCGATTGCAAAGTTCAGCGTGGTGTTGATCGCAACCGTACTGCTCAGCTGGGGAACCACCGCTCTCTTGCGCCGGGTTCCGGCCGTGGCGCGGGCGATCTGAGCTGGCGCAACGAACTTGGGCGGGGGCGGGTGGCAGCGTACTGATCGGGGTGAAGTCTTGGGTCTTCGGATTCGATCTGAGCCGTGAGCCAGTGAATTGCCTGATGATTTTCCCAAGACCCAAGACCTAACACCATGTAACACCGCCTGATTCCGTTCACTGCCGGGACTATAATCACGCCCGGCAGGAGGAATCGATGACGCCAGGACAGGAAATGGATCGCCGCACGTTTATGAAGATTGGCGGCACCGCGCTCGCGGCGGCGAATCTCGTCCCCACATTGGAGGCTGAACCTGGATCTGCGAGCGACGGACCGTATCCGGTCAAGTGGTATCCCTTCACGGGACACCCAGATTCGGATACTTGTTGGTCGCTTTCGGTTGGTCCCGACGGCCGGATCTATGCGGCGGCTTGCGCGGAGAGCGTGCCCGGTGGCGTGGTGAAACCTGTCCGTTACAACGAACAGCGCGACGACCTGGATTATCTCTTCGATCTTGCCGAAATGGTGGACGATCCTGGCACCTCCGGGCGCGCTAGCCAGTGCAAGATTCACTACAGCTTCGCTCCTTCGATGCACGATGGCGTGCTGTACATGGCGACACATCTTTCGGGTCCACCGATCGACTTGCCTCGTTACTCGCCGTGGTATTCCTGGCACGATGCGGCACGCTGCTTTCGCGGCTCCGCGTTGCTGGCTTTCGATACACGCAACGATCGGGTTCTTTGGTGGGATACGCTGATTCCCAAAGAAGGCTGCCGGTGTCTTCTGCACGATGAAGATCGCGGGCTGCTCTATGCCATGAGCTATCCCCGCGATCACTTCATCATTTACGACCTCAAGACTCGCAAGCGGCGCGACATTGGCCGCATCAGTTCCATCAACCCGCAAACACTATTCCTCGACAAGCAGCATCGAGTCTGGACCAGCAGCGACTATGGGCGACTCGTGCGCTATACGCCCGAGTCGGACCGTCTGGAAATTTCTCCGAATCTATTGGCCCACAACATGAATTACCAGACTGGCTGGCACAGCGTGTTCTATGACGTTGCGCCTTCCCCCGATCGCGAGTGCGTTTACGCTTCCACGTGGTGTCCGAATCCTCACCTGATGCGCATCTGGCCGAATGAAGGCGAGTGGCCGCAGGTTGAAGATCTCGGGCCGGCGACACAACCTCGCGATCCTTCTTTTCCGATAGACATGTTCACCGATCACTGCGGCGGGCTGAGCTTCGGCGGCGACGGAAAGCTCTACTACGTCGCATCCCGCTGGCGCGATCCCAAATTCAACCCCATGCCTGGCACCGGCAAAGAGCTTCAGGGTGTGGTTTGGCGGCTTGATCCGCAAACTCTTGCACGCGAGGAAGTGGCGCTGCTGAAGCATCCCACTGGCGTTGCAAATTATGTTTCACGGGGCGCTGTGGACCACAACGGAGATCTCTTCTTTGGCCACGTTGGAAATCACCCATCCGGCATCTTCAAGGTATCCATGCCGACGCAGCGCAAAAAGAAAAACGCACACCTTCCCATTCGGATGTGGGGCTAAAGGGAGACCGCGACCATGCAGACAAAAGGCAGATTCGATCCCAATTCGCCGCAGATTAAGGCGTACGAAAAAGAGCTGGAGCATCAGTTCGTCCGCGAGGGAACAATGGTCGCTTTCCCGACGTGCCTGCCCGGGATGACCAGGCCGATCACGCACGACGAGTGCCGAATCACCGCGCTCGAGATCGATTCCGATGGATATATTTACGGCGGTACCAGTGGAAGGCAGGCGCACATTTTTAAAGCTGCATTCCATGACCTGACCGGGGTCGTACTGGATTTGGGCGCGGTTCCTGACACGACCAACGCGGTAGCTGTTTGTTGCGGCAAGTCCCGCGCCTTGGCGTTTGTGAATGGCACGCGCGGTGGACGAGTGATCGGAATCCCACAGATCGATCTCGCGCAAGACTGGATTCAGGAGTGGGGACTCTCCCCGCAGCCTCTTCAAGATCTCGGAGAATGTGTTCCGAAAGAGCCAGTCGTGCACGCCATCTGTGATCCGTCGCGGAGCATGGTGATCGGCATAACCACAGGCCATTTGTTCACAGTCGATGTCGAGTCAGGGAAAGTTGCTGTCATCGGAGAAGTACCTGGCCGCGGCCATCTCGCGATGTGCAGTTCCGGAGTGTTCGGGCAGGATGAGGCTGCGAAACTGTGGCATTTCGATCTCAGTTCCAGCAAGATTCGCCGCGCCGCGGTCGATTTGCCTGCGGGCGAATGGACCGCCGCGCTACGCTGGACGCGCGGTGGCGATACCGCTCCACTCGTTACCGCCGACGCCGCTGGACACTTGTTCTCCTTCGATGAAAACAAGGGTTTCAACTCGCTCGGCAAAACGCACCTGGCACCAGTCGGCCCGATGGCAATGACTCTGGACGGCAGGCTTTTCGGATTCTGCGGAGACGAAATGGCCAATCTCTTCTGTTGCGATACGGCCTCCGGCACTGTGAGCAACCTCGGCGTGGCCGCTTCTGTTTTTGAGAAGAGACGTTATGGCTATCAGTTCGGCGACGCTGTGACCGGCCCGGATGGCGAAATTATCTTCGGCGAAGACGACAATGGCGGGCATCTCTGGCTTTATTTTCCAAAAATCAAGCGAGTCACGCGCAACCTGTAATTGCCCATCGAATCACGTTGCTCACGCCTTCTTGATAAGATCAAAGGTCATGACTCAGCCAGAAAACGAGGACGTCAAAGGCGGAAGCCCGCCCGAGTCTCGTCCGTCGAATTTCATACGCGATCGCTTCGTCGAGGACCTCAAAACCAACAAGTACAACGGACGTGTGCAGACTCGCTTCCCTCCTGAGCCGAACGGATACCTCCACATCGGCCACGCCAAGGCGATCTGCATCGACTTCGGCTACGCCGATGAATTTGGCGGACACACCAACCTGCGCTTCGACGACACGAATCCTGAGAAGGAAGACGTCGAGTACGTCGAGTCGATCCAAGAAGACGTCAAGTGGCTGGGCTTCCACTGGGATGGCCTTTATTACGCGTCGGACTATTTTGATCAGCTCTATGAATGGGCAATCAAGTTGATCAAAGATGGCAAGGCTTATGTCGACGATCTGTCTGCGGAAGAGATCCGCAAGCACCGCGGCACGCTGACAGAGCCAGGCAAAGACAGTCCGTATCGGAATCGTCCGGCCGAAGAGAGTCTCGATCTGTTTGAGCGGATGCGCAAGGGAGAGTTCCCGGACGGCTCGCGGGTGCTGCGCGCGAAGATCGACATGTCGTCGCCGAACCTGAATATGCGCGATCCAGTGATGTACCGCATCCTGCACGCGGAGCATCACCGCACGGGAAACAAATGGCCGATCTATCCGATGTACGATTTCGCGCACGGCCAGTCAGACTCGCTCGAAAAAGTCACGCACTCGATGTGTTCTCTCGAGTTCGCCGACCATCAGCCGCTTTATAACTGGTTCATCGAGCAGCTGGGAATCTATCCGTCGCAGCAGATTGAATTCGATCGCCTCAGCCTCACGTACACGCTGATGTCGAAGCGCAAGCTGCGCCAGCTTGTGGAACAAGGCACGGTGCGCGGCTGGGACGACCCGCGCATGCCGACACTCTCCGGCCTGCGCCGCCGCGGATACACGCCGGAAGCGATCCGTAATTTTGTCACAGCTGCGGGCGTGTCGCGCACCAATGGCATTGTGGAACTCGCAATGCTGGAGCATTTCGTTCGCGAGGATCTGAACAAGCGCGCCCCGCGCGTGATGGCGGTGCTGCGCCCGCTGAAGATCGTCATCGATAACTATCCGGAGGATCTGGTCGAAGAGATGGACGCGACCAACAACCCCGAAGACGAGAGCGCGGGCACGCGCAAGGTGCCATTCTCGCGCGAGCTTTACATCGAGCAGGACGACTTCCGCGAAGTGCCTCCGCCAAAATATTTTCGCCTGTCGCCCGGCAAGGAAGTGCGCCTGCGCTACGGATACTTCATCATCGCGAAGAGCGTGGTCAAGAACGAGAGAGACGAAGTGGTCGAAGTTCACTGCACGTACGATCCGGCGACCCGTGGCGGCAATGCACCAGACGGACGCAAAGTAAAGTCGACGATCCATTGGGTGTCCGCAAAGCACGCCGTCGATGCGGAGGTGCGCGTTTACGAAAACCTCTTTACGAAGGAGAATCTTGGCGATCTGAAAGAGGGCGAAGATCCCCTCGATTACCTGAACCCAAATTCGCTCGAGGTAATCGCGCACGCCAAGCTGGAGCCGTCTCTGGCCAATGCCGCGCCCGGTAGCCGGTGCCAGTTCGAGCGACTCGGCTACTTCTGCGCTGACCTGGATTCAAAGCCGGGCGCGCCAATCTTCAATCGTACCGTGGCGTTGAAGGACACTTGGGCCAAGGTGGAGAAAAAGCAGGGAAAGTAGCTTCCACGGAGATAGACTCGCTCGACTCCTGAAACGTCAGGGGGCAGTCGTGCCGAAGCGGAAAATCATCGTGAATCTTGCTACGAGCGCGGACGGCTACATCGCTCGCACCGATGGCAACCTCGATTGGCTGTCGAATCGGCCGATTCCAAAAGGATTCTACGGTCTAGGGAAATTCGCCCGCTCCATCGACGCCAAAATTCTCGGACGAAAAACCTACGACGTCAGTGTGGAGATGGGAGCGAGTTTCAGCGCGAGTGATCTGCACTACGTGTTCTCTCGCCGGAAGCCTCCGGCATCCGCGCCAGCTGGCGTGCAATTCGTGACGGAGTCAATCAAATCCTTTGTGCAACGCATCCGCCGGAAACCTGGCAAAAACATATGGATGATGGGCGGTGGCGAAATCATCGCGGCCTTTCTTGATGAGGGCGCGATTGATGAATTCATTATCAGCATCGTACCGACGTTCATCGGCGAAGGGATTCCACTCCTCGCGCCAAGACACCGTGAAGTGCCACTCCGGCTGCTGTCGTCACAACGATTCCCGGACGGCGTTGTGCAGCTTCACTATTCGGTGGAGAGACCTAAGGTCTGAGGAGAGCGAACACACTGCAGTAGATCCTGAGCGAGACAAACAACGTCTCGCTCCGGATGACAACGCGTAGGGAGGCGGCGAAGCGCGGACTAACTACTTCTCGTCCTCAAGTCCTCGGCTGACGCGGAATACATGGCCATCGGGATGGCGAAGGTGCATCTCGCGGACGCGCCATGGCATGTCACTGGGCGGAAACGTAACGTCCAGCCCGGCTTCTAAGCAGTGCTTGTGCATTGCGTCGACGTCGTCAACCCAGACTGACATCCAGACTCCCTTATCGCCTTCTTCATCGCCGTCGTGTTGAAACGTGGTGGTATTGGTGCCCCGCCCGCGGCCCCCTTGTGCGCCCTGACAAAGGAAAATGCATGTCTCCTTGCCCGATCCGACCGCGCCAAAGGTTGGCGGTGTCCCCCAGTCCCACAATTTCTTCCAACCCCACTTCTCAAACCACGCAAACGTGCTGGCGATGTCGGACACGTTCAAAATTGGAGTCAGTCCTTTGGCTTCCATAGCGGGAGCATACCATCAGGCGGGCAAGCACGTATGATCTGCTTTTCGGAGTCCGTGGCCTCTGTTACTCTTCCGAATCCGGAGGCTTGCATGCCCGAAAACAAGACGAAAGCTACTGAAGCCAACGTCGACAGATTCATCCAATCGCTTCCCGAGTCTCGACGCGCCGACGTCATCGCGTTAATTAAGCTCATGCAATCGGTTTCGCGCCAGAAGCCCAGGATGTGGGGGCCTTCCATCATCGGTTTCGGCAGCTACCACTATCGCTACGAGAGCGGCCGCGAAGGCGACATGCCGCTCGTATGCTTCTCACCGCGCAAATCAGCGAATGTCGTCTACAACATGGGTTCGGCAGAGAAATCGCTGCTCGAGAAGCTGGGGAAGCACACGCTGAAAGGAAGTTGTCTCCACATCGACAAGCTCTCGGACGTAGATCCCAAAGTTCTGAAGACGCTCGTAACGAAGTCGTTAGTAAAGTCCCGCGCGCACGATACCGCTTGATCTGAATACCTGTTCTCCTGTGTATCTCATCCTTCGGCGCTAGTGCAGCGAATCAAGCCGGCTCTGCAGCTCAGCCGACAAGTCTTCGTTCGTGTCGCGAACAAACTGCTTTGCCTCGCAGAAGCTCTCGGCCTGAGTCCCGATGTATTGTTCGTAGCCGGACGTCTTGATCGTGACGAAGGGCGTCCACTCGGCCTTGCCATTCTTCTGCTGCGGAAGGAATTCGCCGCACAAGCGGTACTGCTTGGTTCCATCCGGAGTCATCGCGTGCCCAAACCTAACTTTGCGAAAACCCACGGGAAGAGGGTTCGGGTGCGCATGAAAATCTTTCGCAGCTGACGTCAGCAGATACTCCATCGGTGAATCGGCGGTTGAGATCTGCTCGGGAGCAACCAGTGGTATCACGCGCGCCTGAGGTTGCGCGAGATGGCCCCCGGGCATGTTACTGGCGGATAAAACGAGCGTGAGTAAGGCAACGGCAAGCCTCATGGCATTCTCCTTTGTTCCAGTCTAGCCGTGGGACTTGATCTGCTTGTAACTGGTTTGTGAAAACTGGCGTTCTGCAGGGGCAGATGCTGCTTAGATTTTCTCCTCGGGGAATTCCAATTCCAGCCCCAAAGGATCCGTCAGGCGGTTCGTGAGATTGGCCAGCCCTGTCAGCATGTGGATGTCGACAATCTCTGCATCCGTGAATTCTTTTTTCAGGGGCGCGAAGTCGGCGTCATTGACATCGTGGGGTGAGCGCGTCAGCTTCTCGATGTATTTCAGCGCGGATTGTTCTTTGGAACTGTAGCGTGAGTAATCTCCAGACTTGAGCGCGCCCCAGTCCTCCGCAGTCAGGCCTGCGCGCTTCGATGCGGCGACATGATGCTGCGTGCAGTAGCGGCATCCATTGATGAGCGACACGCGAAGATAGATCAGTTCATATAACTTGCGATCGAGCGAACGTCCCACGGTGCCGTAAAACGCGAGGAAGTTCTTGAGCATCTCGGGACGATGCGCCAGCGCCTTCTGCACGTTCCCGGGCTTGCCGCGCAGGACTTTCTCGTAAACCTCTTTCACCTCAGCGGGTGCCGATTCTGGCGTAACCAGCTCAATGCGGGCCATTAAATCCTCCGGAATCAAAGTCCTCCGATAATATCGCACGCAGCAGGTTACATTCGGCGCCCTTACGGGCGAGTGCACGACCCGCAACCCGCATAGGGACAGGTACTTGTCAGTTCGATATTCCTCGAATACAGTGCGCTCAACGGATTTCCCCGGGGCGCTCGTTGCGGTCGGACACCTTGAGCATGCAAGTATGCCCGTAGCGAAACCGGTTCACACGTCGCCATGCAGAAGTTCAGGAGAATCGGCGATGAAATGGTATTCGGTGCTTGTGCTCATAGTCGGCGGCGCGGTCGGCGCTGTGTCGCAATCGGGAAACGAAGCCGCCATCCAATCCAAGATTATTGCCCTCGAACAGCTCTGGAACCAGGCCTACAAATCAGCCGACATCAAGGCACTGGACTCGATCCTCGATGAGCGCATCGTCCTGGTGAACGACGATGGATCGGCGCAAACGAAATCTGAATTCCTAACGAGCGTGAAAACGGCGGCTCCGCAACCGACAGCGCAGCAACAGCAGGTTGCCCCGGAATCTCTCGCAGTGCACGTGTACGGGAATGTCGCGATTGCAACGGGAGTGATGCGCGTCAAAGGCGTTGAGAACGGCAAAGCCTACACGCGACGCGAGCGATTCGTGGATACCTGGGTGCAAAAGGGAAACAACTGGGTTTGCATCGGGACGAACGCCACGCCCGTGTTGCATTAAATTCAAGAATCACGCACGCAAAATGCTGTTGGGTTTCTATGAAACCCACATTGCGATGACATTCTGGATAACCCAGGCGCCATTTTGTTTCTCCATGACCACGTAGTCGCCCCGCCCGCAGAGTCCTTCACACACATTGCTGACGTAAAAGAACGCCTGATCGCCATCTGGGCTAATTCCTATTCCCGAAACTGTAAGAATCCCTTGAGAACCCGGAAATAGCTTGTAGAACTCGGGCCAAAAGCCGCAATGCTTACAGAAAATTGGGTCCAGTTGCGATGAAGTCACAAGTGCGTAGTCAATCGAAGGATACAGAAAGCGACGAAGTAACGCTTGATGGATGTTCGCCCTTCGGAATGGGTCCAGTGTGCCTTTTTGAAGAGCGGGGTCTTTCTTGCATAACGTCGCGGCCATTTTCTCCCACGTGATAAGTTGGCCGTTGTCATCTCTTAGAAGGCGATCGTCGTCGGAATCGGTCGTGTCCAAAACAACAACTTTGGCAACCCGCCTGGAAACACCGTTCTCGGACGCGAAGGTAGCATCAATCCAAGCCGTGAGCACTTCGTATTCGGCAGGACTCATTTCACGTTTTGGCGCCTGTGCGTCGTGCGCGCGATTGCAACTCGCCAACGCGAGGAGGAGCGACAACAGAACAATCGCGAGTCTCTTCGTCACAGGAACATTATGCTTCCTACGAATGAGTTGCCGTTAGAAATTAAGCAAAGTGAACTAGACGCTGCGCTGAACCACTGATCCTCCGCGCCTGCGATAATAGGCGAATGCCCATTCGTATCATCGGGGCCGGACTGGCCGGCTCGGAAGCAGCCTGGCAATGCGCGCGCCGAGGCCTTGATGTCGAGCTTTTCGAGATGCGCCCTGTGCGCTCCACGCCGGCGCACCAGACTGCGAACTTTGGGGAACTCGTCTGCTCAAATTCTCTGAAGTCCGACAGCGAAAACACCGCGCCGTGGTTGCTGAAAGAAGAAATGCGCCGCGCGGGATCGCTGCTCCTGCAGATCGCTCGCGAATGCGCTGTGCCCGCCGGGCATGCGTTGGCCGTGGATCGCATTACGTTTGCCGCTCGTGTGACTGAGACGATCTCACGCGAGCCACGCATTACGATTCGCCGGGAGGAAGTTACGCACATCGATGAACGCGACGGCATCACGATCATCGCAACCGGCCCGCTGACTTCCGAGTCCCTGGCGTCGGAGATCGCCAGACTCAGCAAGGCCAATAACCACGAAGTCCCAGGAAATACGGCCCTCTACTTCTACGATTCAATCAGCCCGATCGTTGAGGCCGACTCGATCGACATGTCGCGCGTGTATTTGGCGGCGCGATATGACAAGGGCTCGGCCGACTATATCAACTGCCCAATGTCCGTGGATGAGTACAACCGCTTCTTAGACGAGCTCCTCGCTGCGCAGTCTGTAGAAGAGCGCGATTGGGAAAAGCTCAACTACTTCGAAGGGTGCCTTCCGATCGAAGAGATCGTTCGTCGCGGACGCGACACGCTGCGCTTCGGCCCGATGAAGCCCGTCGGGCTTAAGGATCCGCGCACCGGCAAGATGCCGTATGCCGTCGTGCAGCTGCGCCAGGAAAATCTGCGTGCCGATTCCTACAACCTCGTCGGATTCCAGAATCACTTGAAGTTTGGCGAACAAGCGCGTGTATTGCGACTGATTCCCGGTCTCGAGAACGCCCGCTTTCTGCGCTACGGTCAAATCCATCGCAACACATACATCAACGCGCCGACGCTACTCGACGAAACGCTGCAGATGAAAGCGCATCCGAACGTCTTCTTCGCCGGACAAATCTGCGGCGTCGAAGGCTATGTGGAATCCATCGCGACAGGACTTCTTGCCGGGATGCACGGCGCAGCACTGGCAGCCGGATCTCCGCTTCCTCCTGCGCCGCGCGCCTCGGCATTCGGATCGTTGACGCACTACGTCACGCACGCTGAAGCGAAGAATTTCCAGCCGGCGAATATCACATTCGATCTCCTTCCTTCCCTGGAACGCAAAGTCCGCGACCGCAAGGAACGGCACCGGTTGCAATGCGAACACGCCCTCAAAGAATTCGACGCATGGCACGCATCCGTAGAGACGTTGCTCGCAACGTCTCTCCAGCCACATCAGTGAATTCGATAGCGACATAACTCCCTTAGCCCGATCGCGGCTCCTGCATGCACATCACTCTGCCAAGCGCGGTGGAAGAGCGGCCCTTTAGGGCCGCGTAACGAGATGGAGCGATTGGGGCTTTAGCCCCCCGCCGATTGGGCGCAGCATGTTGATTTTTCCTGCAACAAAACGCTGCTCCCCTCCGTATCTTCCATTGAGCAGCACGGGGGATGACTTTCTCCGCCGGCCCCCGTCCAAACACTGGCATGACCTTACGGGATCTCATTTTCGACGTCCTCCGCACTCTCTGGTCCCATAAGTTACGGGCATTCCTTACCATGTTTGGCATTGCCTGGGGCATCGTGTCGATCGTGCTGATGGTGGCTGCCGGAGAAGGACTGCGCAAAGGCCAGGAAGAGCAGGCACGCAACCTGGGCAAAGACATCATGATCGTCTTCCACGGCCGCACCAGCCTGCAGGCCGGGGGATTGCACGCGGGGCGCCAGATTCACTGGGAAGATCAGGATGTTCCCGTAGTGCAGGATGAGTCGCCCGATTGCGAGTACGTGATTCCCGAGCTCGAACAGCAGGACGTCCGCACACATTCCAGTTATAACAATGCCGCATTTACGGTGACGGGGTCATATCCGGCGTTCGGCTACATTCGCAGCCTCGACGTCGGCGCTGGCAGGTTCTACAACTGGGACGACATGCGCGAGGCGCGGCGCGTAGCGTTTCTCGGATCGGATGCGGCGAAGCAGCTCTTCCCCGGCCGAAATGCTGTCGGCGAAAGCATTTATCTGAATGACTTCCCTTACACCGTGATCGGGGTGATGGCGAAGAAGAAGCAGGATTCCAGCTACGACGGTTGGGATGTGAACAAAGTCTTTCTTCCGTTCGCAGCGATGCGGCGCGATTTTCCCGACAAGCCTCCGGGCACCGATCACACGTTCGATCAGCTGCTGGTCACGCCACGCTCGGTCAATCAGCATGAGGCCTGCAAGCATGAACTACGCACGGCGCTGGCGCGCATGCACCGCTACGATCCCAACGACAAGGAAGCGTGCCCGATCTGGGACACAGTGAAAGAAGCGCAGGCCTTCAAAACGATGACCGACGGGATGAAATTCTTCCTGGGCGCGGTAGGGATCGTGACGCTGCTGCTGGGCGGAATTGGAGTCATGAATGTGATGCTGGTGGCGGTCCGGGAACGTACACGCGAGATCGGCGTGCGCAAAGCGATTGGAGCCCCGGCCGGGACGATTCTGCGGCAGTTCTTTTTTGAAGCCCTGATCATCGCACTGTTGAGCGGCGGGGTGGGGCTGGGCGTTGCATTTGGATTCTGCGCCCTGGTCAACACGCTGCCGATGCCAGACTTCTTCGCTGGACTGATTCCCAGCTGGAGTTCGGGACTGATTGCAGCTGGATTGCTAGGAACGATTGCGGTTGGCGCCGCCCTTTACCCTGCTCGGCGAGCTGCCTCGATCGATCCCATTGAAGCGTTGAGATATGAAGCAGGGGGCTAGAAGAATCTTCTCTGTGCCCTCTGTGGCAAATAATTTGCGATGCTATTCGAGATCATTGTCGAAGCCTGGGTCGCTCTCAAGCGCAACGTGACGCGTTCGCTGCTGACCATGCTCGGCATTGTCTGGGGCATCGCAACCGTGACGCTGCTGATTGCTTACGGCAACAGCTTCCGCGCGGTGCTGGTCCACGGTTTTGATGCGTTCGGCAAGAGCGTCGTGATTGCCTGGCCCGCACAAACCAGCGAACAGCCCGGAGGACAGCGCGCCGGGAAGAAAGTAGTTCTAGAGCAAGCCGATCTGGAAATGGTCAAAGAGACCGCGCCACTGGTAAAACATGTGTGTCTCGAAACCGTGCGCCGGCCTGGCATCGCATACGAAGATCGCATGGTCGGGACAGCGCCCGTGCGCGGCGTGTGTCCGGAATACGGCGAGATGCGCAACGAAGTCCCGTTAGAAGGCCGCTGGATCAACTCCGAAGATGAAATTGAACGCCGCCGCGTGATTTTTCTCGGCGGTCGCCTGAAAGAACAGCTATTCAGCGGGCGTCCTGCTGTCGGTGAGACCGTCTTGGTTTCCGGCGTTCGCTTCGAAGTCATCGGCGTGATGGCTCGAAAGATCCAGCTCAGCAACTATTTCTCGAGCGACGACGACTCCTCCTGGATTCCATACTCTGCCGCCGGAGATCTATGGAACACCCGCTACGCAGCGGTCATGGTCTTCGAGCCGATCGCTCCGCAGTTCGAGAAGAAGGCGATGGCGCAAGTGCTGGCGGCTGTGGCTACGCGCCAGAATTTTTCGCCGACCGATCCGAAGGCATTTCAGATGTTCGGCCGCGACGAATTCCGTCCGGTAATCGACGCTCTGACCATCGGACTGCAGGTATTGCTGACGTTCATCGGCACGCTCACACTGGGCATCGGCGGCGTAGGAGTGATGAACATCATGCTCGTCTCGGTGGATGAGCGCATCCGCGAGATTGGCCTCCGCCGCGCCCTGGGCGCGCGAAAGCGGCACATCAAACTGCAATTTCTGGCCGAGACGCTGCTCATCATGCTGCCGGGTGGAGCAATCGGTGTGTTGCTCTCCTACCTCATTGCGTGGAGCGTCGGTACGCTTCCGATGATGGGACCGCTGTTCGAAGACGATTCCGGCCAGGGCGACATCCACCTGCGCATTTCGATGATGACCGTAATGCTGTCGAGTGTGGTGCTGCTGATGGTCGGCGTTGCGAGCGGATTGGTGCCGGCCCTGCGCGCGTCGAAACTCGATCCCGTCGAGGCGCTGCGCTACGAGTGATTCTCAGCTTCCAGGCCACCGCCGGTGACGAAGATTCCTCGGAGCTTGCGGGCCGGGATGACTACCCTCCTAACTTGCCAAATCTAGTCCGTTCAATTTCCACTGTTTTTTGAACACATTAAGTGAATTGATCCGTTCCTCGCTTCTTAGTACCTTTCTCATGACGCAGTATCGAGGTGCACCGTGCCCATTTCTGCGGTAGATACCGTTTCGCTCGCCTTTCAGCACACCAAGCAGCAACTCTTCCAGCCGTTCCGTTTCTGGCAGTGGACGCGCCTCGCATTCGTCGGCCTGCTCGCGGGTGAAATGGGATCGGGCAGCGGCAACATTCATTTTCCTTCGGGATTCAACGTCCCTCAGCAGGGAGGCGGATCCGGCCGTCAGTTTCTTGCACAGGGATTTCCTCACATCGATCCCGCGATTCTCGGTGGCCTGATCGCGGTTCTGGTGGTCACCGGGTTCGTGCTGCTCATCATGTTCCTGTACATCAGCAGCGTCATGCGGTTCATCTTGTTCGACAGCATTCTTGCGAAAGAGTGTCACATTCGCGCGGGATGGTCGCGGCGCCAGGGCCCCGCGTGGAAATACTTCCTGTGGCAACTGGGCTTCATGTTCGTCATGCTCGCCTGCATTGCGGTCGTCGTTGGCATTCCTGCGCTCTTTGCGTTGAGCCGCGGCTGGTTCCGTGATCCGCATGCGCATTTGGGATCGTTAATCGGTGCCGGCCTGCTCGTCTTCCTGGTGCTGATGGTGTTTCTCCTCGCAGCTGCGGTCGTGCAAGTGTTCACCAAGGATTTCGTGGTTCCGCAGATGGCGCTGGAAGGAATCGGCCCAGTCGATGCATGGCGCAGGCTGTGGCAGATGATGGAAGCTGAGACTGGCGGCTACGCCGCATACATCGGGATGAAGATCGTGATGGCGATTGGGGCAGGAATTGTGATCGCCATTGTTACGCTGATTTTTGCCGTGCTGATTGCCGTCCCAGTCATTGCGGTAATTGTTGCAGGAGTGTTTGCCGGTAAAACCGCAGGACTCACATGGAATGTCTTCACCATCACCGCGGCCATCGTGGCCAGTGTGATTGCATTTCTGATCTTTTTCTACATTGTGGCGCTGATCTCGGTTCCGGTGATCGTGTTCTTCCCCGCGTACGCGATTTATTTCTTCGCACCGCGTTACCGGCCGTTGAGTCTAGTGCTGTATCCGTCGCCGGGAACTTTGCCTCCGCCAGAGCCGTCGCCGTTTGCGCCAAGCCCGCTACCTGCGTAGTCATAACTAAGTTGGGTGCCCCATTTCTGGCCGACGTTGCCAGAAGTGGGGATTTTTCAAATTGCAGGGCAAACGTCATTGTTCAGACTTTAAGCGCGAACCTTTTCCATGCGGCCATGAGAATCGCCGCCCGATGATGCACTTCACAATCAGGTGATCGGTCGCCCGCGTCGTCCCCACCCCCACCCCGAAGTTAATCTCCCACTCCGGCGCGATGTTGAGATCAATCGACGGGAAGAACTGCTGCTGTTGATCACGGATCGGATCAAATCCCGTGATCGGGCCGTAGGCTCCGTAGTATTCCAGGCCGCCTGCAATCTTCTTGGTGAAGTCGTAGCTGAATTTGAAGTTCGGAGAAAATCCCACACCCTCGTTCACGCCCGGACCGTGAAATGACCGGTCAACCGTCGGATTAAACGACAGGTACCAGCGTCCTAGTTTCTTATCCACAATTGGACGCAGTTCCATCGTCCATGTATCCGGTGAAAATGCCGCCCGCTGATACCCGAACTCGGTCGAAAGGCTCACGCCCACAGGCCAGTGCCATTTGTCGGGAACGCGCACGCGTGGGCGAATATGATCGCCGACCCACTGCCATCCACTGTCCGGTTGAATGCTTGTAAAAACGTAGAAGCCCACCTCCATCCAGCCGTTGATGCCCTGCGTGATTTCAAGCGTCTCGTGCTCTGCATGATTCGTAGCAAGGACGCCGTCAACCACGGTCTTGCTGCCATCCGCCGTAAAGTTCGAGTGGATCTCCAACATGGTCGTTCGTGGCTCGACAGTGTCGGAACCGTAGACCTGGATCTCGTAGTTGTCTTGTGCTGCGCTCGACGCAGCAAAGCCGATCAGAAGACAGGCGAACAAAGTTGCGATACGCAAAGAAGAGTTCATCAATCGAGGACCGGGGCCGCTACTGAGGCATATGAAACCATGATGCCCTGCAACCCGCGAACCGGGCAACTCGTAGAGACGTTGCTTGCAACGTCTCCGTGGCCAGGACGAAAGACGCTTTCCCAACTCCTCATTTTGTGATTCCGACGGGGCGCGAAGCGCCAAGGAGGAATCTGCTGTTTCCACCTCCGGAACCCGTGGGCCAGCGGGAACTCTCAGCCGCGAATGGGTGTCTGATCTACCAGACACGCGTGCCCGAGAGGAGCAATTCCCTATGGCTTTCTCAATGGCAGGCGGGAGTCCGTCTGGACCACAGATCAACGTCACGCCGCTGATCGACGTTCTGTTGACGCTGATCATCGTCTTTATGCTCGTCGTCTCAATGGATCCGGAGTACGTCGAGAAGGCGCAAATCCCACAGCCGCCCAAGGATCCCAAATCTGGCCCTATTATCGAACGGACCGTCGTGATTGAGGTGGTCTGGACCGGCAAGAATCAGGCGCCACAGGTGAAGATCAATCAGGAGAATGTCGATTGGTGGAATCTGGAAGAACGGCTCGCGCAGATTTATCTGAAGCGTGTTGAGAAAGTCGCGTTCGTGCGGGCGGATGCCGACGTGGATTTCCAGGCAGTCGCTGACGTGATCGATCTGGCGCACCACGCAGGCGTGACACGGTTGGGGTTGCTCACCAACGACCGACAATTCACGGCCGAATAAACATCTTGTCATTCCGACGCGTGAGCGTAGCGAGCAAGGAGGAATCGGCTTTCTGTTGGAAGGAAAAAGCCACGGAGGCTCTAGGCGTCGCTACGCATCCGTGGCTCTGAACCTTAGGCCGCCCGGCTCATCTGGGGCTGGGCACAATGCGAGCAACGCACTGCGGCGATCGGAATCTCGCTCAGGCACTCGGTGCACTTCTTTGTGGTGGGGTCGGGCGGAGCCTCGCCGCGGTGCATACGAGCGACGAGCGCGTTCACCGGAACGACGACGAAGAAGTAAATCGCGGCCGCAATTAGCAGGAAGTTGATCACCGCCGTCAGGAACGCACCCCATGGAACGAGAACCGGGCCATGCGCTCCGGTGATGGTGGTGCCGACTGCGTTGAAGTCCGGTTTTCCAACGGTCAGCGCGATCAGTGGTTCAATGAAGGACTTAACCAGTGAAGTGACAACGCCCCCGAATGCGGCGCCGATCACAATGCCAACCGCCATATCCACAACATTTCCACGCAGGATGAATTTCTTGAATCCGTCGAGCATAACGTAGCCCCTCCGAAATTGAAGTGGCGCCAAATGTATGCCAGAGGCGGCGGGAGGTCAAGCCACAAGGCGCATTTAGATCAGCTAGAATGCGCTCGAAAAGTGTGCCGCAGATTGGCAGAAGACGGAATGTCGAAAGCCATTCGCAGGGCTGGCGCAGTAGCTACGTTATGCCGAAGGGGCGGCGAGGTAGAAGAGCGGCGCTTTAGCGCCGCGTGAGCGCGCGGGTAGACAGGGCTTCAGCCCCTGCCTCAGATCCGCATCGGCATCACGATATACCGGTACTTGTAGTCATCTCCCTCGGCTGGCCTAAGCTGACCGGCCGATTGCGGATCCTTCAGCTCCAGCCGTACTTCAGCGCTGCCCGCCGCCTTGAGGAACTCGACCAGGTAAGACGCGTTGAACCCGATCGTCAGGGCTTCGCCCGTGTAGGCCGCTTCCAAAGAATCTTCCGACTCGCCCGCTTCCGTAGATGAAGCCGATATCTTCACCTCACCCTTTTCCAGGCGCAACCGAACGGCGCGCGAGCGCTCGTCCGCAAACTGTGCCACGCGAAGGATGGCCGCGTTCAGTTCGTCAGCATTCAGCGGAACAATCTTGCTATTGTCCTTCGGAAGGACAGCTTCGTAATTCGGGAATTGTCCGGTGAGCTGGCGCGATGTCAGCAGGCGGGATCCGATCCGGAAGAACAGCGTCGATTCGTCTTTGGCAAACTCGATCGAGTCAGCATCGGTGGAATCGAGCAGGGACTTCAGCTCATCCATTGCCTTCTTGGGAACGAGCGTCTTCATCTCGCCCGAGACGCCATCGAATTTTCCACCGGCTCTTTCACAGTGCGCCAGGCGATGCCCATCCGTCGCGACCATGGTGATCGATTCAGGCTTCAGCAACATCAGCGCGCCGTTCAAGGTATAGCGCGACTCTTCGTTGGAGATGGCAAAACCGGTGCGCGCGATCAATCCGCGAAGGACTTGGGATGGAATCGTCACGGCGCCAGCAGTCGGAAACGCAGGCAGGCTCGGGAAGTTGGACTTGGCCATGCCGACCATTTTTGTGTTGGAGCGGCCGCAGCGAATGCTGACCCAGTGGTTCTCCAGCAACTTGATGGTGATGTCGGCGTCAGGCAGCAGCTTCACATAATCGTGCAGCTTACGCGCCGGGATGGTACACGATCCTTCTTTTTTCACCTTCGCATTACACGAAGTGCGCAGGCTTAGATCGAGATCCGTTGCCGTGATCGACAGGCGGTCTCCCGAGGCCTCGAACAAATAATTGGAAAGGATTGGAATCGTGGTCTTGCGTTCGACCACGCCTTGCGTGGCGGTCAGTTCACGCAGCAATTCAAACTTGCTGACTGTGATCTCCATCGTTCCCGCGGCTACGGCGGCTTCCACCGGCATAAAGTCCGTCTCCCCCGAACTCACCACTTCCCGGGCTACTTCTGGTACTACCTTATATCAAATACAAAACCAATAAAACCAGCAGTAACAGTAGGTCCTGCGGAGAAGTGGAAAACTCTTTCAACTGCCCTGCTCTCACCAGCTTCCCATGCACTCGTTCATGTTAGAAATCGGTCCCGAATGCTGCGGAGGCGCTAGTCAATTTTGCCGCTGATCCCGATTTTGCCTGCGCCTTTCACAACTTCCACATCTCATTCACAGCCACTTACGAGGAAGACTGTATTGCAAAGTGGAAATCTCAAGCGGAAGCGCGTTTTATCCGCCTAACTGCTCGGTCAATTTATTGATCAGCCTGTTCAAATCTTTATCGTTCTTGCGGCTCTCTTCGATCTTCTCGACAGAGTGCAGCACCGTGGTGTGATGCTTGCCGCCGAATTGCCGTCCGATTTCAGGCAGCGATGCTTCGGTCAACTGCTTGGCGAGATACATCGCAATCTGTCGCGGATACACGATGGCGCGCGAGTTGTTCTTCGCCTTGATTTCTACCAGGCGCAGTCCAAATTGTTCGGCGACCATCTTCTGAATTGATTCGATCGTGACCTTGCGCGCCTGCGAGTCGATGAAGTTCTTTAGAACCTGCTGCGCGTAGGGAAGAGTGATCTCGGCGCCAATCAGAGAAGAGTGCGCAACGAGACGGATCAGCGCGCCTTCGAGCTCGCGCACGTTGGAACGAATGTTGGATGCGACGTAAAGCGCAACGTCGGTGGGAAGCGTGACCTTCTCCTGCTCGGCCTTCTTCTGCAGGATGGCAACCTTTGTCTCAAGGTCCGGTGGCTGAATGTCGGCGATCAGTCCCCACTCGAACCGGCTGCGCAGGCGGTCTTCAATTTCCGCCAACTCCTTCGGCGAGCGGTCGCTGGCAATGACGATCTGCTTCATCGACTCGTGCAGCGCATTGAAGGTATGGAAGAACTCTTCCTGTGTCCGCTCTTTCTGCGCGAGGAACTGGATGTCGTCGATGAGGAGCACATCCACGCCGCGGAAGCGGTCGCGGAAGCTGGTCATCTTGTCGTAGCGCAGCGAGTTGATCATGTCGTTGGTGAACTTCTCGCTCGACACGTAGCAGATGGCCGCCTGCGGCATGCGCCGCTTGATCTCGTGGCCGATCGCCTGCATCAGATGGGTCTTACCCATGCCGACGCCGCCATAAAGGAAGAGCGGGTTGTAGGCTTTCGACGGACGCTCGGCGACGGCCTGGCAGGCCGCGTGCGCGAACTGATTTCCGCTGCCGATGACGAAGGCATCGAACGTATAGCGCGGATTCAACTGCGCTGCGCCATCCCAATCGAAGCGCGACTGCGATGGAGATCCACTCGCGGATGCCGCCGAGAGTCCGCCATCGTGCCGAATCGGCGTCGCCGCCGGATCATCCTCCGGCGTGACAAACTTCACTTCGTTGAACCCGAGGCCGAGTACATCGACCGCTTCCTGTATCAGGTCCGCGTACTTGTCGCCGGCGTGGCGAAATTCAACAGTCGGGACGCGCACGAAGAGCACGCCGCCGCTGGAATGGCTGTAGCGCGTTGGCTTGAGCCATGTGTCGTAGGAGTGACGATTGATTTTCTTTTCCAGCGCATCGAGGATTCGCGCCCACGGATTGGGGGAAAGGGTTGTGCTTGGAGCTGACATATATGATTTTTTCACCAACGCGGCGCCCGGCGGCTGGTTGAGAGCGCCTGTTAAGACTGCCGACTAAAATGAAGTTTCTGAAACCGTAATTTTACTGCGGAATGCGCCTGTTTTTCGTCGCGCTGCAACAACAAAGTAAAAACGAAGTCAAAAAGCAGGACCAGTCCGGCATACTAGCACAATTTTTTTCGTCATGTGGAAATCTTCTGGCTGGAAATTTTTGTGTGATGCACATTCATCTCCCGAATCGCGCGCTGTGTCAAGTACCGCGTATATAACTGCCGCAGAGACTGTGCAGAAGTGCATCGTGATCAAGATCAGCAACAAGATTTCTAGTGTGAGGATTACACCACCGCACAGCATCTTGTGCGTGATGCGCATCACGTCGCAGTGTGTTCGAGTCGCATGAAGAGGAATTGTCCTCCTCTTCTCCCCGAGGATTTGAATGACGCCACAGCTTTGCTTCGCACGGCAGATTCCTGTTAGTGATCCGCTCGCGCGTCGGAATGACAAGTGACGGAACGTCGAATGAACACTAAGCAGACATCCCACGTTGTCATTCCGACGAGGCGCGTAGCGCCAAGGAGGAATCTGCTGTTTGCGGTCCACCAACTCCAACCCTGCCAGCCCCCGTTTGTTCCGAATGCTCCCGCTGATTTATACTTTCAGTTTGTCCTAAGACCGTCGAAACAGTCAGGAGCAGCTACTTTTCATGCCTAAGCGTACGTTCCAACCCAACCGGCGCAAGCGATCGAAGAAGCACGGATTTCGCACGCGCATGAAGACCCAGGGCGGCCAGAAAGTTTTATCCCGCCGCCGCGCCAAGGGGCGCAAGCGGGTCTCTGTGAAACCAGGATTCCGCGAGTAGTCCATGTGAAGCGGACGCCCTCGTCCGTTTGCCCATGAGTTACATACGACTTTAAGAGGCACTGTGACCGCCAGTGTGCCCCGTGAACCGAACCAGAGTGTCGAGCAACCCCGGCCCAGCGCGAAGTTTCCGCGTAGCATGCGGCTCTTGCGGCATTCCGACTTCGAACGCGTGTACAAGCAAGGAAGGCGTCACTTTTCGGCGTCAATGACGGTGTTCTTCCTCCGCAGGGCTGAGGGGTCGGCCGCGGCGGCAGAAACATCGGGACTTCGCGTCGGGTTTACGGTGAGCCGCGCGCTTGGTGGTGCAGTCCAGCGGAACCGGATGAAGCGGCGCCTTCGCGAAGCGGTTAGGCTGACCATGCCTGCCAACGCTCCCGGCGCCGACGTGGTGATCAATCCGAAGAAGTCCTTGCTGGCCGCGGACTTCGAGGTGGTGGTGAACGAAGTTCGCCAGGCTTTCGTAGTTATAGAAAAGAAACTGGTCAGACCCGCGGAAGGGTCTGCCGACAATCGAGGATCCGCGAACCGTACGCCAAAAGGCGGAAGCCAATGAAACGCCTCCCACAACGCGCGGTACTGCTTCTGCTCAGAGCGTACAAATGGGCGATTTCTCCCATGCTTCCGCCGGCGTGCAAATACGTTCCGACGTGTTCGGGATACGCGATGGAAGCCGTGGAAAGATATGGCGCTGTGCGCGGAGGTTTTATGGCTGCCTGGAGACTGCTCCGCTGCCATCCGTTTGCGAAGGGTGGATATGACCCGGTCGTAAAGCGGACCACAGACCATCGACACACGACTGCACAGGCTCTGTAAGGAAGCAAGAACACTTTGGCCGAATATCAAAATCCTCAGCAAGAACCCGGCAACGAGAAGCGCCTGCTGCTGATCTTCCTGGTCACGTTTGTCCTGATGATCGCGTTCACGCAGGTGCAGAAGAGGTTTTTCCCTGCGCCGCCTCCGCCGAAAGACCAGCCGGCCCAGCAGCAACCGGCTCAGACGAAGACCATGGCTCCTACGCTACCGGCGCCTCCCGTTTCCACCCCGGCCCCGGGAGCGACTAAGCAGGCCGCGAAAGAAGAGCCGATCGTGGTCGAAAACGATCTTTACAAAATCACCTTCAGCAACCGCGGTGCCGAGGTGAAGTCGTGGATTCTCAAGAAGTACGACAACGACGCCCAGAACGGTCCGCTCGACTTGGTGAACCCCGCCGCGGCGCAGCAATACGGCTATCCACTTTCGCTCTGGGCCTATGACGAAGATCTCCGAGGGCGCCTGAGTTCCGCGCTCTACGTGGCCTCAGCAGACGGCACGCTGAAGACACCGGCCACGCTGACTTTCGAATATGCGGATGACACAATCACCGTCCGCAAGACACTGATCTTCGACAACAGCTACATCGTCAAGGTCGATGCTGCTGTGACCTACAAGGGACAGCCTGCAGCGGCTCTTCCGGCTTGGCCGGCCGGCTTCGGAGACCAGACAACTGCTGCGTTCTACGCTGCCTCGACGATCGACTACCAGTACAACAAGAACATCGAGCGGCTCGCGATGAAGAAAATCAGCGGAGGAGGAACTCTTCAGGGTCCTTTCCACTGGGCCGGGCCAAATGACCAGTATTTCGCCGCCGTTTTCATTCCCGACGATCCGGCGAATACGTCGATGGTCATGATGCGCAATTCGTTGTCGATCCCGCGCGATCCCAAGGATCCGAACAACAAAGAGAAGGCCAATGTGGAGGTCCTCGGCGCGGCGGTTGGCAATTTGCGAGGGCCAACGTCGGAGCGCATTTTCGTCGGTCCGAAGGAGCTCGACGTTCTGCAAAAGATTTCGATCCCCGGGCTCTCGGGCGCCGACAACGATTTGAATGGCCTGGTCGATTTCGGAATCTGGGGCCTCCTAGCCAAACCGCTATTCGCTTGGTTGAAGTGGACCTACCATCACGTCATCGCGAACTGGGGATGGGCCATCGTCCTGCAGACGCTGATCATCACTCTGGCGCTCATGCCGCTGCGCATCAAGCAAATGAAGTCGATGCTGAAGATGCAACGCGTACAGCCGCAGATCAAGTCGATCCAGGAAAAGTACAAGAAGTACAGCTTGCGCGATCCGCGCAAGGCCGCGATGAACGAGGAGATCAGTGCGCTCTACAAAAAGGAAGGCGTGAATCCGGTTGGCGGCTGCCTGCCGATGCTGATCCAGCTGCCGTTCCTCTACGCGTATTACAAGATGCTTTATGTGGCCATCGATCTGCGCCACGCGCCCTGGCTCTGGATCAAGGACCTGTCCGCGGCCGACCCGCTTTATCTGCTGCCGATCTTCATGGTCGTCACCATGCTGATTACCCAGCGCATGACGCCGCAGGTCGGCATGGATCCCGCACAGCAAAAAATGATGAACCTCATGATGCCGCTGATGATGGGCTTCATCTTCTTCCGTCTGCAGGCCGGACTGAATCTGTACTATTCGCTGAGCAATGTGATTTCTGTCGCCCAGCAAGCCGTGATCAACCGAACCAGCCTGGGCCGCGAAATGCAAGAGATCATGGCCAAGCGCGCCCGAAAGAAAGATAAGGATAAGTAGCTCTCAGCTGTCAGCCATCCGCTGTCAGTTTGATCGAGCATGTTGTTGAGCGTTAGAACTTGAGGGTCATTCGCAAAAGTGGCCCGAGCGATACCGACATCACAATCGGCCCAGGCTGAAAGCTGAGGGCTGAGAGCTGAGAGCTGAATTCATGTCCATTCCCGACAAAGTAGCTGCCGCCAAAAAGATCAACGAATTCTTGCAGGCCGTCGTAACCCACGGCGGGCTCCGCCTGAAATACCGGATCGTCGTCGATCCGCCGCTTCCCGAGAACCGTGACTGGGAGAAGCCCGAGATCCTGGTCGACTTCTCCGGCCCGGATTCGCCGATGCTGCTCGACCGCGGCGGAGAACTTCTGCGCGCGCTCGAACTCATCGGACTCGAAATGCTCCGCCTGCCTTCGGGCGAGCACGAGAAAGTTTCCTTCGATTGCCAGGGACACCGCGCGCAGCGCATTCAAGAACTTCGCATGGCCGCCAGCGTGGCCGCGGAGAAAGTCCGCAAGACTGGGTCACCCTATCGCTTCAACCCGATGTCATCGCGCGAACGCCGCATCGTCCACCTCGCGCTACGCGACGAAGCTGACCTCCACACCGAAAGCGAAGGCGAAGGCATGCGCCGCTGCCTGGTGGTTTATCCCAAGGATTACAAGGGCAACGCCGGAAAGCCCGCCCCGAAGACAATTCCCTGATCCGCAACTCCGCAGATCATCACCGTAGGTTGTCATCCTGAAGCGCGCGCAGTTCGCGCTTCAGGATCTGTGCATTTCGCCTATGCGTGATACGGGCTTCAGAAAGAGCCGCCCTACGCCGCTGAGTGCCGCAACGACTTCACAGGCTGACGCTTCGCATCAAGAAAATATCGATCACAAATGCGATTTGTGAGTTCGATCGTCGTTTCCACCTGCGACAAAATGCCCACAAATATGGCGGCGATGGGGACCGACAATGCGGTGCGACTCTCGGAATTGAGTAACGTGCGAATCACTTTGGGGGACGGCTGATACATCGACATAACCTGCTCCTGAGATTGTGTTCTCGTATGTGGCGTTACATAGATAGATTCTGCGCAAACAATTCCGTTGCCCCAATACGTTAGATTGCCGATTACGAGAGTACATGTACCATTCGGCGGCGCCGTTCAGATCGCGCGGGGAAAAGAATCGCATAGCACCATTCTGCGTTGTCATCCTGAGGCCCGCGTTCTTTGCGGGCCTCAGGATCTATGCAGTGGCCGCGAGTTGCACATGTCGCGGCGCAGGTCGGCGGTTGACCTGCTAAACTTCTTTGTCATTCACCAGTCGAATCTCAGCTCTTATGTCGACGGTCGACGTCCTAATTGCGATCCCAGTCATACCTCTGTTTTTGTTCGCATTTACATGGTGGCCGTGGCGCAAACTGCCGAGTCTCATATCAGGTCCCTATATGTTGTACGTTGCTTTTGCAGCGTGGTACTTCCACTTTAGCGGCTGGGTTGTACTGACATGGATCGTCGCTGGAGTCAGTGTGACGACCGCGGGCGTGGTCGAGGCAACCCGCACGACTCTCCCATCCACCACCGATAAAAAGTTTCTCAAAACATTGGAAGACTGGCTCCGCGGCCAATCTGAAATCATGATCCTTATTCGCTATTCACGCGAGGCAGGTAACAAATCCTTCGAGTTTTTTACCTCGTTCGCTGCCCTGAGGGACAGGCTGGCTCGGTTGAAAGCCGGGACGAATGTAATCGCATTTCGAAAACGTCAACTGCCTCTGCGAGGCCTTGTTGATGACGAGTTCATCGAAAAGTGTATGCGTCTCATACCAGTGGGCTCGGAATTCTTGGTACTGGAAACTGATCCGCGGATGGCAACGCAGCAGTGGATGTATCACCACAAAGCGGGAGAATCACATGACGGGCTACAACAAGTCCTGGAAGGGTTGCGTGGAAGGCTCGTCGCCGTCGGCGAGTATCCTCCATGGCAGAAGTGCAGTCCTGAAATAATTTCTGCCTATGTTCCACATGAAGACGGTAGCGTCAAAGTGGGCGTCTACTGAAGTGATTTATTTATGGCGGCGCCCATCACATCCACGACGGTCACCTTAATCTCTGACACGGGTGGAGCAACTTGGGCCTGACTTATCACAGTCAGGAAGGCCAGAAGTGCGATTACGGTCGTGGATGACATGACGCGAATTGCGTTGGGAGCAACAACACGAAGGTCATCGACGCATCTCGTACGGGTCGTCATGGCTGCGACGCAGCAGGATCTCCGGCCGGATTCATGGCTTCGCTTACAACCCTCAACTTCTCGTCCTGACCTTGGGCAGTCAATACGAACGCATGGTTCTTCTGCACACGGAAATGAATCGTATCGCCGATTGCGAACTTTTTCTTTCCCCCGCATTCACTTGGAGCTGCAATGTGGAGGCCTTCCATGTCATAGGGACACTCCAGCACAAAGACTCTGTTGTCGGTCCTTACGGTGTAGGTCCGACGCATGTGCGTAAAAACAGGTGTCGATCCTCCACCGGTCGTGTCCTGACTCGTACCCAGCGCGGTGATGGTTCCCTCAATCGGATGTTCTTTGCTACCCGCGTGAACGAAGACGGGCAAGACTACGAAACAAAGAATTGCCAGCGTCAGACTCAAGTGTGCGAGCGCAGGTGCTCTAACTGCCATATTCATCGTGACCTCCACCAGTATTACGCAAAATACTGATCCCGGCCGGTCTGTTCATTCTGTGATGAGAATCACGGACTTGCTTATCGAGATGCCCATGAGCACCGCTGACATTTTTCTTGTCATACCCGCTCCAAGGATTACAAAGGTAATCCGCTAAGTCCGCTTGTATGACAAATCCCTGACTACGCCGAATGGGGAGTCATATAATAGATTGGTCGAGCAACTCTGCGCTTTGGCGCGGGTTTCCCAGGCAGGGAGGTTCCTATGAAGACCTGGAGCCCATCTATCTTCATTCTGATATTTCTCGCAGTCATCTTGATTGCTTGCGGTTCGTCCGCTCCTCGCTCGCTGCAAACTGTCAGCCTCAGTCCGGCGACTGCCGATGCCAGTCAGTTCCCCAACCGGGAAGTGCAATTCACCGCGACCGGTTACTTCAACGCCAATCCGACCCCTGTGACGCCTCTAAATGTGACTTGGGGTGCCTGCTCTCAGAGTTTGCCCACAACCGACGTCACGATGACCGCAACCGGAGTAGCCCAGTGCACTCCGTCGGCGAGTGGCACCTATCTGGTTTGGGGATTCGCGCCCGACAGTACGCACGGCACATGCAGCGCAATCAACGCCTGTGGCGGCGGGTGCGGACGCGTTACCGGCACAGCTCTGCTCACCTGCCCGTAGAAGATTCTCGCAGGCTCATTTCAAATTTTCCGGGGCGGAAAGTTCTTTCCTTCACGTCCGGCAACATATACATTTCTATGTCCCTTTGGTACCAGCGTCCCAGTTCAAGCTGGTACAGCAACGAAGTGAGGTCTCTGTGACCACGTTCCGACGTGCTTGCACTCTGGCGGCCCTTGTCTGTTCCTCCCTTTCTCTAAACGCGCAAAAGAATTCTGCCGATCCCGTTTTGACGGCGATGCAACAGGAACTCACGCGCTCATTTCAGAATCTGAAGAAGACGCAGACTCCACCCTATTTTCTTTCTTACCAGCTCACAGACAATCATGCGATCGAGGTGAGTGCTTCCTATGGAGCGTTAACCGGAAGCAGCGATCAGACGACCCGTCTTCTCGATCTCGACTTGCGAGTTGGCGATTACTCGCTCGATAGCAGCCATCCTCTTCGCGAGACCGGAGGCTTTGGCGATCTTGGCGACCAGTTGGAGCGGGAGAAGGCCCCGCTCGACGATGATCCGGACGCCCTCCGCGTCGTGCTCTGGCGGGAGACCGAGCGCAAATACCGCAGCGCCGTACAACGCCTTCAGAAGGTCAAGGCCAACGTGCAGGTCAAGGTGGAGGCCGAAGATCGCTCCGCCGACTTCACGCACGAGGGCGCAGAAAAGTACTCGGAACAGGTCGCGCCTTTCTCCTTCGAAACCAAAGCATGGGAGGGCAAGATGCGGCTCTACACCGCTCCCTTTGTTCTTCACAAGGAAATCATTGAGAACAGCGCCGAGGTCATCGCCGAAGTGGAGACGCGCCGTTACGTAAACAGCGATGGCAGTTCGATCCGAATTTCTTCTCCTTTCTACCGGATCATCATCTCGGCCACGGCGAAGGCCGATGACGGCATGGAGCTGCCACTTCACCAGACCTACATGTCTTTCCGTCCTGACGGACTTCCGAACGACGACGCCATCCTGAAAGATGTTAGCCAGATGATTCAGACCTTAGCCGCGCTGGTGAAAGCGCCGGTGGCCGATCCTTATACAGGTCCGGCAATTCTGTCCGGCCGATCGAGCGCGGTGTTCTTCCACGAGATCTTTGGCCATCGCATTGAAGGCCAGCGCCAGAAGAACGAAGACGAGGCCCAGACATTCAAGAAGAAGATCAATCAGTCGGTCCTGCCGGATTTCCTCTCTGTCTATTCCGATCCCACGATCAAGTCTCTGGCAGGGACGGAACTCGTGGGCTACTACCCCTACGACGACGAAGGAGTGAAGGCGCGCCGGGTGACGGTCGTCGATAAAGGAATGCTGCGGAACTTCCTGATGTCACGCACGCCGATCGAGGGCTTCGATCACTCGAACGGTCACGGGCGCCGGCAACAGGGTTATAAGGTTGTCGCGCGGCAGTCGAACCTCGTTGTGGAATCTTCAAAGCAAGTCTCGCGCGACGAATTGAAGAAGCTGCTCATCGAGCAGATCAAGTCATCCAACAAGCCTTACGGCCTGATCTTCGACGACATTGAGGGTGGTTTTACCTTTACCCAGAGAATCCTGCCCAACGCCTTTAATGTGCGTCCCACAGTTGTCTACCGAATTTATCCGGACGGCCGGGAGGAACTGGTCCGCGGCGTGGACCTGATTGGCACGCCGCTGATTGCGTTCAGCAAAATTACCGCCTCCGACGATAAAGTCGCGGTGTTCAACGGAGTCTGCGGTGCGGAGTCCGGCTGGGTTCCGGTGTCAGCTTCCTCGCCCGGCATCCTGGTCTCGCAAATCGAAGTGCAACGCAAGGAGAAGTCCCAGGAACGCGCCCCGATTCTGCCTCCACCGCCCCAGTCAGGAGGAAACTAGAATGTCCTACCTCTCGAAAGATTCCATCTTGCGCGCGGCCCTCGGTGCCACCCTCGTCCTCGCTGCCGCTTCAATACTCTCAGCCCAGGATGACGTCCCCATGCGCGCGATGAAAGATGAACTGGCGCGCACAACGTCGCAACTGCAGTTACAGAAGATGGAGAAGCCTTATTTCCTCGCCTATCGCGTAGATGATATGGACCGCACCGCAGTCTCGGCGACCCTTGGGGCTATCACGCAACAGCAGCCTACTCGAATGCGCTTTGCCGGAGTCGAAGTTCGCGTGGGCGACTACGCTCTCGACAACAGCAACTACGTCTCGCTGCGCAGTCTTGGCGCCGGCCCGGCAGGCTTCCTCACAGGCTTTCGCCAGGCTCCGCTCGACGACAGCTACGGCCAGATTCGCAGCACACTCTGGCTCGCCACTGACTCGCAGTACAAGAAGGCTCTGGAGGATTTGTCGGCCAAGCGCGCGGTCCTCGAGACCCGCAATCGAGCGGACCAGTTACCCGACTTCAGCCACGAGACGCCCTATATCGAGACACATCCCCCGGAATCTTCCTTAGCCAGTAGCGAGGACCTAAAAGCTCTCGCACGGGTGCTCTCGGCGGTGTTCAAGGGTTCTGCCGACATCTACGGTTCGTCGGTCGATTTAGAGTCGCGCACCGTTTATAGCCGCTACATCAACAGTGAAGGTTCTTCTTTTACCCGAAGCCAGCCGATCTTCAAACTACAGATCAGCGCGCAGACACAGGCTGCGGATGGAATGCCCATCTCCGATTCCATTGAGCTGTTCGGTCGAACGGCCGCCGACCTTCCTGCAAAAGATGCGCTCATCGCGCGAACTCGAACAATGATGGATCGTCTGCTAAAGCTGCGATCTGCGGCATCGATTGATCGTTACAACGGACCAGTGCTCTTCGAAGATCAGGCCGCAGGCGAAATTTTCACGCAGCAATTCGCTACGGGGCTGGTAGCCGTCCGCACGCCCCTGAGCGACGAACCGCGCTTCGAAATGTTCTTCAACCAGATGATGGCGCAGTTGGGCGGCGTGTCGTTTGTCGACAAAATCGGCGGCCGAATCCTGCCCGACTTCCTGAGCGTATCCGACGATCCGCGCGCTGCGGACTACAAAGGAACGAAGCTTCTAGGCTATGCAACCGTCGACGATGATGGCGTGAAAACCCAGGAGACCAAACTGGTGGAGCACGGCGTCTTGAAGACTCTGCTTGCGGGACGCGACCCCGCTCGCTCGATTTCGCACAGCACCGGCAGCCGCCGCGGATTCGGGCCTGCACCCGGAAATCTGTTTGTGACTTCGGACAAATCGCTCAGTGCGCCGGAACTTCGCAAGGAACTTCTGCGCCGGGCCAAGGATCGAGGTCTCGACTATGCAATCGTCGTACGACATGTTGGAGGTGGCGGAGCTGCTTCATTCATGAAGATGGCCGCCCGCATGGCGCAGCAGGGTGGGACCGTAAGCTCTCTGGCCGAAGTCTACAAACTCTATCCCGACGGCCGCGAAGAACTAGTTCAGGGTCTGGAATTGGCTGAGATGACTCCCGCGGCGTTCAAAGATATTGTCGCGGTCGGGGACACGCCGGTTGTCCTTAATGACGAATTCATGCCCCGGATCGGGGCGTTGTTCTCCGGAGGATTTTCCTCCGCCTCCGACATGCCGGTGGTCTCGTGCGTTGTGCCTTCTATGCTTTTCGACGATGTTGCACTAGTAAAGAGCCAGGGGCCCTTCGAGAATCCACCGATCTCACCCTCGCCGCTGGCGAAACAATGAGGTGTTTTCGCCGCACGGACGTCCGTCAGTACTGTTTTCATACCGACGTGCGGTGAGCTAGGAGGAATCTGTTTCTGCTGTGCCATATGGCAGCGCGGAGGGGGAGATCCCTCCCGTCCTCTCGACACTTCGCGCGTCTGCCGGAAGCTTGGAACGACAAGGATTCTGGTCTGCTCGGAGGAAAAGTTCCACCTTTGATGGCGGAACGAGGGACATGTGTCGTGTGTCGCGAGCCGGGACCGCAGGTTCTCCCACCGGTTGCCTAAGCTGATTCTTATCCAATCGGATACCGTAGTCCGAGAAATCCGAGAAAAGAGAAAGGCGGCCCGAAGGGCCGCCCCTGAACCTAACGACTAAGGACTAACGACCACCGACAGAAACTTATTTTCCCGCTGCCGCGCCCGCTGCCAGTGAAGCCGCGCCCGCAAGCCTCATGCTCTCGATCTTGTTAAGCACATTCTCGATGCTCGCGCCCGTGTCGACACACCCATCGACGTACGGATGCCGAGTTCCGTCGGCATGCAATACCAGGATCTTGGTGTCGGCGCTTGCTTTCTTCGCCATGTACGGCAGGTGATGTCGGTCGTTGCGGGTCAACGTCGCCCCGAGCACGACCAGGTCGAACTTGCCCTGTTTCAGGGCCTCGTTGACGCCTTTGCGTCCCAGCCCCTGTTGCACGGAGTGCCCGGCCTTTTCAAAAGCCGTAGCCTGTGCCTTCAAAACATCCTCGTCGCCTTCCCCATAAAGAATCGTAAGTTTTGGCTTCGCCATTGAATGACCATCCCTCGTTTGGTACCCAGACGCTCCGGTACCTGACAATGACGGTAGCAACGGGTTTGAACCCTATAAACGTCACTGAAGGGCCATGACGAAGGTTCGCCGCGCGCACCATTCCGGCGCAAGCACAATGAATTCTAAGTGGCTGAAAAGGAAAGACTAACCGCCCATCCGCTCATCCAGAGCTGCGCGGATTTTCAGGGCTAGCTCGGCTCGTTTGAAGGGCTTTTGAAGAAGATGAACACCTGGCTCCAGTACCCGATGCTGCACCACCATATCGTCCGTATAACCGGTCATGTAGACGATTTTCGTTCGCGGCCGGGAGGCCAGAATCTGTTCCGCCAGTTGAGGCCCGCTTAGCCCCGGCATGATGACGTCGGTCAACAGCAGATGGATCGGCGCGTTGAATTCTTGTGACGTGCGAAGGGCCTGTTTCGCGTTCGCTGCGGTCAGAACCTTGTATCCATAACCCTCGAGAAAGATGCGGGTGAGCTCCCGAAGGTCGGACTCGTCCTCCGCGATCAGGATGGTCTCCTGGCCTCCTGCTACCTGCGTTTCGCCCTGGCGCTCCTGGTCCTTCTTCACTCGGTCCTCTGCTGCGGCTGGAAGGTAAATCGAAAATGAGGAGCCGCGGCCAATTTCACTCTGGACCCGGACGCTCCCTCCGCTCTGCTTGACGATGCCGTAAACCGTCGCCAGGCCAAGGCCCGTTCCCTTGCCCATGGGCTTGGTCGTGAAAAATGGTTCGAAGATGTGGGGAAGTGTCTCAGACGCAATGCCCAGTCCGCCGTCCGTTACTCTCAACAGGACATAGCGTCCGGGATCGAGCTCGAGATCGCGCGCCTGCTCGTCCCCAATCTCGGTGTTGGTGGTTTCCATGGTGAGCTTGCCGCCCTTGGGCATGGCGTCGCGTGCATTTACCGCCAGGTTCATCAGAACTTGCTCAATTTGCCCGGGATCAGCTTTCAAGGGGCGCAGCGCTGGATCCAGGTTCGCAAATAGCTGGATATCCTCGCCAATCACGCGGGTAAGCATTGTTTGCACTTCGATCACGGCTTCATTCAGGTCGATCGTCCGCGGCTGCAAAACCTGCTTGCGGCTGAAAGCAAGTAATTGTTGTGTCAAAGAGGCTGCCCTCAGCGAAGCGCGACGGATTTGCTCCAGCCCTTTCTTCGAGTTCTCATCGGCGCCGTTCGCCAGCAGCAACTCGCCATGCCCCATGATGATGCTCAAGATGTTGTTGAAATCGTGCGCAACGCCTCCCGCCAGCCGGCCGATCGCCTCCAACTGCTGCGCATTACGGAGCTGTTCCTCCAGGTGCATGCGTTCGGTGACATCGCGCGTGATGCCCCAGGTTCGAACCCAGCACCCGTCCACGATCATGCCAACCATGGTGTTGCGGAAAATCCGCCTGCTCCCCTGGGCGTCCACTTCAATGGACTCCTGATCGCTGATACGGTATCCCGCCCGAACGAATCTCTCCATGAAGTCGACCGTGACGGGATCGCGCAGGACCAAAAAGTCCGAGAGCGCCTTGCCAATCAGCTCATTTGCCGAATTGCGGCCGTACATCTTGGCCATCGCGTCGTTGCATTCCGCCATGCGGCCGCGTTCGTGAGCCAGCTGAATCTGTTCGAGAACCGGCAGGTCGCAGGGAACCGGCGGATTGTATTCCATGCGAAAAATGCCTTCAGAACTTTGTTCGACGAAAGCCCGGTAACGCTCTTCGCTCTCACGGAGCGCATTCAGGGCGGCTTTCTGCTCGGTAATATCGATCATCAGTCCGCGGATCAGGCGTTTGTTGGTTTCCACATCGCGGTAGATAACAGCCTCATCGCGAATCCAAACCTCGCGCCCGTCCTGGCGGCGCATGCGGTATTCCAGACGCACCGGCACGCCCTCGGCCCAGGTATCTTCGAGCTTGGCGACTTCGTGATCTTTAGGATTCAGGTGGTTCCACCAGAACCACGGATCCTGCACGCAATCGTCGGCCTTGTAGCCAAGAATCTTGGTGACCTGCGGGCTGAGGTAGAGGAACTTGCCCATCGCGCCTGCTTCTGCGAGGTACGAAATGGCCGGAACTTCCTCGATGAGCTGGCGGTATTTCGCCTCAGCTTCCCGCAACGCGGCAGTGGCTTTGCGTCCCTCTTCGAGCGAACGGATGGCGACGATGCCGAATGCGAGGTTGTTCGCCATCTCGGTGAGCAGCTCCACCTCCGAGGCTTCGAACGAGCCCACTTGATCGGAGTAAATCATCAGAACGCCGAACGCGCGCTCGGCGTCGCGCAGCGGCAATCCGATCACGGCGGCATATCCGCGTTCGAGCGCGCTGTCACGCCATGGCGCAAATGCCGGATCGTGGGCTGTGTCGAGCACAACGCAAATGCGGTTTTCGCGGATCGCAGTGCCCGCCGGGCCGCGCCCGTTCGGCTCATTGTCTGTCCAGTAAACCTCGATGCCGTCCAAATATCCCTCGTTGTGGCCTGCCGAGGCCACTGGGCGGACTCTCTTGCGCTCATCGTTCTCGGCATAGCCAATCCAGACCAGTCGATAGGCGCCGAGACGAACGACTACATCGCAAATCTGGTGGAGTAGCTCGTCCTCGCTGCCCGCGCGCGCCAACGCCTGATTGCAGGCGCTCAATGCTCGCAGGGCGCGATTCAGCCTGCGCAGCTCTTTGTTGATTTCATGGTCCCGGTCAGACTCGGATGAAGGACTTTCTATTCTGCTGTGGACGTGGAATGCGCTGGAGTAAGGCAGGTCGTTGGGAGTAGGCGTCTTGCTATCCCTCTCCGCCGGCGTGTACGGATGAGAATTTTCCTGCGTCACAGAAATCCCGGGCAGATTTGCGCATTGGAATGCGCAGCCGCATCAGTGTACAGCGTTGGTCAAATCCTGCGGAACGAAACTGATGCTCATTCGGTTTCCCGAACGCCGCGCGGCTTATAAACTAACTCGCCTTCTTGCGGACTTTGGTCCCCATCTTCAGGAGCTTCCGAACCGTTCCTGTGGGCAGAGCTTTCATCTGGTCATAGAGTTCCGTGACCGCCTCAAAGAATCCAGCCATAGCCTCCAGCCGCTCGCGGGTGTACTCAGCGCGCGCCTCCTTCGGATCCAGCTCGGCCAGGCACTGTCGCAGAATTTCTCGCGTCGGATCGATCTCTCTGCGCTTGCGCTGCTCGATCACCAGCCGGAACATCTCCCAGACGTCTTTCATTGACTCATAGTGCTCGCGCCGGTCGCCCAGCACGTGTACCGCCCTCACGATACCCCAGGTCTCGAGTTCACGGATCGACGTGCTCACATTCGATCGCGCCACGCTCAGTGTCTCGGCGATCTCCTCCGCCGGCAGCGCCTTTGGCGATAGATAGAGCAGCGCATGAATCTGGGCCACCGTCCGGTTGATTCCCCAGCGCGTGCCCATCTCCCCCCAATGCAGGATGTACTGCTTCTGGACTCCAGTCAATTCGGGCATATCATTCCTTTCAGTACAGACTGAATATACAGAATTGTGCTGAGGCAATTCAACCCACTTGTCATTCCGACACGCGAACGCAGTGAGCAAGGAGGAATCCGCTGTGGGCCGATTAGAAAGGGTGCCCCACTTCTGGCCGGTGCTGCCAGAAGTGGGGACTTGGGGGAGCGCTACTTGCTAACCACAAGCACCACAAAGCTGTCGGGCAAAATCGCCGGCCGCGGATGAGGATTATCCGCCGTAGCTGCGGGCCGCGGTCCAAATTTCGCCGTTACCACATAAGCATTGTGCGTAGTCACGTCGAGAGCCATAGTGCGCGCACCCTTCTGGGTCGGAACGTTTTCCGCGACGCTGTACTTGTCGGCTGAATCCCGCTTCACCACCGTGAGGACGGCATCGCCGCCACAAGACGCGAATGCCAGCCCGGTCTCCGGATCAAATGCGGTTGCGTCCACGCCCTCCCCGATGGCTGGCGTTGCCAGCACTTTGCCGCTGTCCGCGTCGACCACCGCCATCATCTTGTTGTCGCAGCCCACGAACAGGCGGCGATTCTTGCGGTCGATGGCAAGCCCGCTGGGTTCCGTGCAGGGCGCGAGCGGCCACTTCGACTTCACTTCCAGCTTCGCGGGATCGATCGCCACCAGCTCGCTCTTGTCTTCGATATTCACGAAGATTTCGCCCTTAGCATCGCTCGCCGCGAATTCGGGTTTGCCATCGAGCTTGATCGTACCCAGAACCTTGCCGTCGGTGGCGTCGATGGCCGTCGAATCCTGGCTGCGCCCGTTGAAGGTAAAGACGCGCTTGGTCGCCGGATCAAAAAGGATCGCGTCGGGATTCTCCCCAACCTTTACCTTGCTGCCAATTGCTGCAAGCGTCTTCATGTCGAAGATTGTGACTGTACCTTCGCGCCCGTTGCTGACAAAACCCCTGCCCAGCTCCGGCGCGAGCGCGATGCCGTGCACACCCGGAGTGTCCGGAATGTCACCGACGTTCTTCCCCGAGTCCAGATCCAGCACGATGACGTGTGTGCCGCGCGAGATGTACAACCGCCGCGCGCTGGAGTCCGCCGTGAGGTAATCCCAGCCGCCGTCTCCGCCGACATTGAATGTCTGTTTGACCTTGTAGCCCGGACCAGCAGCAAACGCCGTTGCCGACAGGGCTAAGCTGAGGATTGGAATCCAGCAACGCAATTTCACGGACATGACTTCCTCCAGATAAAGTTTGGGGCGCTCGGGTAGCCCATCGCGCGCGACGTCTGTGTGCGAAACCCAGGCGAACAACTAGTAGAGTGACTCGCGAGCAGTAAACCGGACCAACCTGAAAGTCGCCTGAAACCCTCGGTATTCGAACCGAAGTAACTTTACCCCAATTCCAGACACCCTAAACTCTTCATATGGATGCTCCCGAGTTTCCATCGTCGAATCAGGGCGCGAATGCACCTCTCGCAGACCCTCGTCTGCAGCCGACTCCCGACTTTGGAACGCTTGGTCCGGGATCGGACTTCAAAGGAGTCGGGAGTGTTGCGGCACCCGCAACCCCACGTCGTCCATCGCAGAAAACCGCGCAGATCGTGGCGGTGGTAGCTGGTATGTTTCTGGCGCTGATCGCCGGCGCCACACGCAAGGGAAATCCTGCCTGGGATGGGCTTGGCCGCCTTCTGACAAACGAGAAGAAAGTTCCTATTTCCGCTGCAGGCCCAACGAGAGTGGATCGGATGGAGCCGCAGAAGCAAGCTGAGTCCCTGCTGGAGCAGGCAGTTCAGCATTCAGCAGTCGCCGTCGATCAGATCTCAACCCATGTCGACGGATGGAAGGGCCAGGTCCAATGGAGTCCGCAGATCGCCTCCCTGACCACCGCGGCGCTGAATTCGGACGACCTGCATGTGCGCGAGTCGGGCGTTGAAGTGGAGCTTGCGGCTTACGGGCTGTCGAAGAATTCGGCGAGCCTCGATTACGTTCTCAACCTGACCGATTCTCAGGACCACGCACAAAAGGTTTGGGCTCTATGGGCGGTCGGATTGTTGGCAAACCGCGGCGTCGAGCCCGAACGTGGGATTGGCACTCTGGCCATCCATCTTAAGGATGAAGATGTGGATTCCCGGCGCTGGGCGGTGGAATCGCTGGCGCTTACCGGAGCCGATGGAAGCATTCAGCTGCTCCTGGCCGCAATGCACGACGATCCTTCGTCAGCCGTTCGCGAGCGAGCGGCCTGCGGCTTAGCTGAATCCGGTTTGTTTACGCAGGAACAGCGCATGACCGCCGTGCCCAGGCTGATCAATTTCAGTGAAGATCCTTCGCTCGACGCGCAAACGCATGGCTGGGCAGTCCAGGCGCTCGGCGATATCACGCATCAGCGTTTTGGAGCGAATACAGCGGCCTGGCGCGACTGGTACGACAAACAAGTGGCCAGTGGTCAGTGATCCGTGGCCGTCACCAAGTAAAGCTGGCCCCTAACCCCTGGCCTCTAGCCCCTGAATTCTTTACGACCCTCACCGGTCACTGACCACCAGCCACTGACCACTTTTGTTAGTCCGCCATCTTCGCCACATGCACCTCGAAACCCGTCTTCGGCAACAGTGATGTCAGCGCGAAGGCCTTGAATCCATCGCCATTGACTTCCGTATGACGATAGACTCCCGGTTCGCTCTCGATGGTTTCGCGGCGGCCTTCCATGTCGGCTAAGAAGCTTTGCGCCTGGTTCACGCTGACTTCCATCTGCTTGGCGCGCGTGACGTATGCCTCAGACGCGTAGGACCGCACCAGCTTCGGCCAATATTTCGCGAGCAAGTCGCTGCTGGCGAAAATGTCAGCCCAGATGATGCGCCCGTTCACAGCTACGACGACGCCAACGGCATTTCGGTCGCGCAGTTGATGGATCAGGCTGGAATAGTTTTCTTCGATCGGCTTCACCAGCGCGTCCACTTGCTTTCGCACTTCCGCGTTCTCATTTACTTTGGCGTAAGAACTGGTCTTCGCGAGTTCCGCTTGGACCGCGGGCGCAGCCGATGTGACTTCCACCGCCATCGCCGCCTTCTGCTTGTTGACGGCATCCCAGACCTGGTTCTGATCCTTCTCAGCCATGGCTTTGGCACGTACGGAAGGCTGGGCCATGATCGCCATCGGTGCCGCCGCTGCCTTTCCAGCGCTCCCTCCGCTGGCGATTCCAGCTCCATTGCCGTAAAGAGCCTCCGAAGCGCCGAAGTGTGCCGTGGTGGCAACCCAACGCCCCGGCTCCACGCAGAAAACGCTCAGGTCAATCGGATCGCTCTCCGCGGGCACGATGCGGTCTTTCCCGATCACCCGGTCCTGCTTGCCTCCGCTCACGATCTCTCCCGCTAGCAACAGCAGCGGACGCTTCGAATTGTTAACGAGCACAAGGTTGTTCACCCGCGCTCCATCGTGGTGGAGAACAGCGGGCCCCTGACGTCGCACAAGCCCCTGTACGCTGCCGGCCTCAGTGACAACAACTTCTCCCGAGCGCAGGCCTTCATCCAGTGTGAGAAATTCTCCGGTGGAATAGCTTTTCGCGGCGACCACAGGAAACACAGTCAAGTTTCCGTGGCGGATAGGATCCAGAACTTTATAGCCAGGCGCGGGAGTCACTTCTCCGGCGCGGGCATCGTGGCGGTCAAGCACAACCAATCCGGTCACAAACAGCAGGACCGTCAAAGCCAAAACAATCTTGGAACTCATAAACGCTCCTCTGCAACGAAAGCAGCGCGCCGTTCCCAGAGAGACAGCGTCCGAGTTACCGGCGTAACCCGGAGTGGGCGCGCTGCCCGTTTCGACTCCGTTGAAGGAACGTAAAGAGCTTTTCAGCTTGCGGCAGAAATTTCGCGCGCTCTGGTTTCACATTGAAACTTTGAAACTCCCAAACCTTGAAACCTGCGGCGAACCCACCGCTCCTCCCGTGTAAAATCAAGACAACACACTCCGGAGCCGCTTCTGTCTTGTCTTTTCTCGACCAACTGAACCCGCAGCAAAGAGAGGCCGTCGAAACCACCGAAGGCCCGGTTCTCATCCTGGCCGGCGCGGGCAGCGGGAAGACGCGCGTCATCACCTTTCGCATCGCCTATCTCATTGAGCACAAGGGCGTCATGCCTGAATCGATTCTCGCCATGACCTTCACCAACAAGGCCGCGGCCGAGATGGGTGAGCGCGTCGAAAAGCTGGTCGGTGGATTGTCGATCGCCAAGCCGGTGATCTCGACGTTCCACTCGTTTTGCGTGCGCGTGTTGCGCCGCGACATCGAAGCGCTGCGGATTCCTTCCACCGTTCCCGGACAGCCGCCCATCGGCCACACGAAGAATTTCGTCATCTACGACGAATCTGATCAGCAGTCGGTCGTGAAGTCGCTGATGAAGCGTTTCGGCCTCGACGACAAGCAACTTACGCCTCGTACTGTCCTCGGTCGCATTTCCTGGGCGAAGAATCACATGCTCGATCCGCAGGAACTCTATTTGCAGTCCGCGGATCCCAAGACCGAAAAGATCGCCCACCTTTACGAGGAGTATCGCAAGGAACTGCGCAAAGCGAACGCGCTCGATTTTGACGATCTGCTTCTTGAAGCGGTGCGTCTGCTGAAATCGTCCCCGCAGGTGCGGGAGTATTACAACAAGCGCTTCCAATATCTTCTGATCGACGAATATCAGGACACCAACCGGCCTCAGTACGAACTCATGCGAATGCTCGCCGGTGACCGCCACAATGTCTGTGCGGTCGGCGATGAAGATCAGTCGATCTACTCCTGGCGCGGCGCCGATATTCGCAACATCCTGGAATTCGAGCAGGACTTCCCCGAAGCCAAGATCATTCGGCTCGAACAGAACTACCGTTCCACGCAGAACATCCTGCAGGCGGCCTCAGCCGTTGTCGCAAACAACGTTCGCCGCAAAGGAAAAAATCTCTGGACCTCGCGCCAGGGGGGCGCGAAAGTCGGCTACTACGAAGCACCCGACGGCGAGAACGAAGCTCTCTTCGCCGCCGATGCAATTGCCCGTTACGTCCGCGAGGCAACCGAGCGCGGTGACTCGCCGCGCGCCGCGGTCCTCTATCGCACCAATTCACAATCGCGATTGTTTGAAGAAGCCATGCGGCGATACGGGTTGAAGTATCACGTGGTCGGCGGATTCTCCTTCTACGAACGCGCCGAGATCAAGGACATGATCTCGTACCTGAAAGTCATTCAGAATCCGGACGACTCGATCTCGCTTCTGCGTGTGGTCAACACTCCAGCCCGCGGTATCGGCAAAGGTACGATCGACACTTTGGAGCGGTTGGCTCTTGAAACAGGATTGTCACTGTGGGGCGCGATCGCCGAAGCGATCAAGCGTCAGCTCCTGCCTCCGCGCGCGGTTACGTCGCTCAAGAGTTTTCAGCAGTTGATCGAAGACGCCCGGGCAATGCTCGCAGGAACGTTCGTCGAACAGCTGGACCAAAGCGCGGAGCGGGCGCCCGCGCGGCCGGAAGCATCAATACAACCCTCGGAACAGGAGGCATCTCCCGATGACAGTGGCGACGCCACCGCCTTCGATCCCGAAGAGTTCGGCAACTTCTCCTTCGACTTCGGCGACAATGCGAAAGTAGCTCAGACAGGGCAAGCCGATGACAACCAACAGTCCGCCGTCACAGAGAACACCCTGTCGGCCGATCCAACCGGCTTTCCCGCTCCCACGGTGAGCACGGCCGACGTCCTTAAATTCCTGATCGATCGCACCAGCTACATCAAGATCCTTGAGGAAGAAGACACGCCCGAGGCGTTCTCCCGCATCGAGAACTTGCGCGAACTGGTCAACGCGGCTATGGATTCGCGCGACCGTGCCGAGACGCTCGACCAGTTTCTCGACCACGCCGCGCTCATTGCCGATGCGGACGATTACGACGCCCGTGCGCAGATCACGCTGATGAGCCTTCACGCCGCCAAGGGACTCGAGTTTCCCCTGGTTTTCCTCAGCGGCCTCGAAGAAGGCCTGTTCCCGCATTCGCGCACGATGCTGGTCCCTGAGGACGTCGAAGAAGAACGTCGCCTCTGCTATGTCGGCATGACCCGCGCCATGGATCAGCTTGTCCTCACTCGTGCCGTTTACCGGCGCCGTTACGGCACCGACCTCCCCGAAGCGAGTGTCCCTTCACGCTTCCTCGAAGAAGTCCCTGCATCGTTGATTGAAGAGTTGGGAACCTCCCGGGCGCGCACCGGAACCTACGGCCGCACTTCGGAACGTCGTCCAAGCTACGACTCCGAGCGCAGCCACTACTCTTACGAAGACGAAGATCAGAGCGCGAACTGGCACGCAGGCCAGAATCGCAGCAATGCTCCGGCTCAAAAGCAAACTATTCCAGCTCGTCCTTACAACTCCATCGAGAACATCGCCGAATTCTTTGCCAGCCGCGGCAAGAAGTTCACAGTTCCAAAACCTGCATTCGAGGAGCCGACCGGCAAGCGCGGTTTCAAGCCCGGTCAGCGCGTTCGCCACCCGAAATACGGTGAAGGCACCGTCTACCAGCGCGAGGGAGAGGGCGAAGAGGCCAAGATTACGGTACAATTTCCACGCTTCGGCTTGAAGAAGCTGGTCGAAAAATACGCCCAGCTCGAGATGGCCTAGATCTCGTCATTCGAGCCAGCAAGCTAATATTCAAAAGGAGAATTACAGGATGCGCAGAACTGCGGCTGCCACCTTATTGTGTTTTGGATTCCTTGCAACACTGCCCATGTTCGGACAAGCCAAAAAACAGGCAACAAAAGATACGCGGCGCCCAGCCGTGAACGCAGCGGCCACAGCAGCGACCCAGCCGCCGCCAGATTACGAGTTCTTCTCGATTCTCGATGGCACCCCGATGCTACTCGAACTTCACCACGACACCGAGGTCGGCACCAACAAGCCGATCGACGTCTACATGTTCGTGATCGAATTGCAGGTCATGAACTCCGACGGGAACTTCGAGCCAGTTGGCCTGCAGATTCATAACTTCTATACAGCTCAGCCGCAAGACGCCCAGCACGCCTTCAATCCGCACAACGCTCGTGACTGCAAAACGTGGAATACACTGGTGAACAAGTCCATGCAGACACGCAAGGACGGTTCAGCGACCTGGCCTTACGTCGAGTTCATCACGGCACAGGGCGCGCGTGTGATACAGACGAACGAGGACGGAGCCGTCTTCTACAGTGACGATATCGAGTGTTGGGGATCCAATGACCGGTTCCCGCCATTCTGATTCCCACGTATCATTGAGTTGATAGCTTATTAGAAAGAGGACCAATACAGAGTTCATGGCAAATACATCGACACTAAGCAGAGAAGATCGCAAGAAAGCCAAACGGACCGCCCGCAAAAAGCGGAAAGCGGAAAAGCCGCTGAAGCCGCGGGATTACGCGCGCGGTTCTAAGAAGCCAAAGGTCAAAAAGTTGGCCCGCGGCCAGGCGAAGCGGTAACAAATCGAAGCGGTAAAGATAGAAGCGGGTGCCCCATTTCTCGCGCGTCTTGTGCGCGAGAAGTGGGGACTTTCGTGACACACCTCGGAGCCTTCGGTGGTGCACGATCCGCTTCAGGAGAAACCAACCCCTTGTCACAACCAACGGCCAGCGAGCCTCCATCGAAAGAAGTTCTGCGCACCTCCGACAACCAGCTCTTCTGCTGCAAGTCTATCGACAAGCTGATTTCCGAGTCCGAATCCCCCGGACAGCGCCTCCAAAAAACTCTGGGCCCCTGGTCGCTCACGGCGCTGGGCATCGGTGCCATCATCGGCTCCGGCATCTTCGTGCTAACCGGAACCGCGGCGGCCGGTGAGAATTTCCAGGCGTCTTCGATCTGGCACGCCCAGGTTCTCGACATCATCGTGAATTTCCTGCGGACGGGCAGCACCGCCGGAGTGCTGATGCATGGCCGTCCTGCGGCCGGTCCCTCGATTGCCATTTCGTTCTTCCTAGTTGCGCTGGCTTGCAGTTTCGCGGGTCTCTGCTATGCGGAACTGGCTTCCATGATTCCCATCGCCGGCAGCGCGTACACGTACTCCTACGCCACGCTCGGCGAGATTTTCGCTTGGATCATCGGATGGGACCTCATTCTCGAGTACGTCGTCAGCAACGTGGTCGTAGCGATCGGTTTCAGCGCCTACACGAAGGCGCAACTCGCTTCCTTCAACATCAACTTGCCGGACAAATGGTCGACGCCTGTCTGGGAGGCTGGCCATTGGACGGGTGCCTACTTCAACGTGCCGGCGTTTCTCATCATTTTCATTCTGACCGTACTGCTCGTACGCGGCATCCGTGAGTCGGCTGAAGCCAACAACGTGATGGTGGCGATCAAGATCGGCGCCATCCTGGTGTTCCTCGTCGTCGGCGGAGCGCTCGTGAATTCCAGCAACTGGAAACCGTTTGCTCCTTCCGGATTTGGCGGGATCGTCACCGGCGGCGCAATCGTCTTCTTCACTTACATCGGCTTCGACTCGGTTTCGACCGCCGCGGAGGAAGCTAAGAATCCGCAGCGCGATCTGCCCTTCGGCATCATCGCGTCACTTATCGTGTGTACGCTGCTCTACGTTGGCGTCTCCATCGTCTTGCTGGGCATGATGAAGTACACCACTTTCGTTTCCGGCGAAGCCGCAGATGCGCCGGTTGCCTACGCGCTGAAAGTTCTGGGCGCAAGCCGCTGGACGCGGTCCATTATCGTGGTGGGGGCCCTCACCGGCATGATCTCGTCGCTGCTGGTGTTTCAGTACGGGCAAGCTCGCATCTGGTACGCGATGTCACGGGACAGGCTATTCCCTAAGTTGTTTTCCGCCGTCCATCCGAAGTTTCAAACGCCGCACTGGTCTACCTGGATTGCCGGCCTCGCGGTTGGCTTGCCCTCGGGAATTTTTGCCATCAGCGACGCAGCCGACCTTTCGAATATTGGCACGCTATTCGCGTTTGTTCTGGTGTCGCTCGGCGTGATCATCTTGCGGCGTACCCAGCCCGATCGCCCTCGTGTCTTTCGCGTGCCGCTCGTGCCCTGGTTCCCTCTGATCTCGATCATTTTGTGCGGCGGACTCATGACTGGACTCACCGTCGTCACATGGGGAAGATTTGTCGGCTGGCTCATCCTTGGCCTGCTGATCTACATCTTCTACAGCCGCCACCGTAGCGAATTCGCCACCAAGTAAACGCGAACTATCTAGACGGGTGCCCCACTTCTTGCTGTTGTTGCCAGAAGTGGGGGTTTTGACTTTTGCTGCAGCAGGAAATGAATTGGGGAGGACACGAGTCCTTCGCGCCGCGAGGCAATCGGGAAGGGCACGGCTTCAAGCGTGCCGAAAACCGGCAAAGATCGCGGCTTTTAGCCGCTGAGGTTTGCTTTACTTCGCCCACTGACTCGCTAAGAACAAATACCGATCCCTCTGATCGTCCGGATGCGCCACCGACTGCTTGTCCAGATACATGACCTGCCATCCATCCCCGGATGAATAGATCGGCCACTTCGGCAACCCCGGTCCATTCGGATTTCCATTCTTTGCGAAGTTCGACCAGTACTCCTGCATCTCGGTGCTCAGATTGCGATCCTCCTGCCGCCATGGCAGCCCGGACTTGGAATCGAGTTGCCCAAAGACATATTCAATTTCAGCCGAGTGAAACGCCCCCAGAAGCGGCAACTTCGGATCTGACGGCGGCGGAGCCAGATCGAAGCGGTAACGGTAAATTGGCTGCTTGCCGGTTTTGCTCTGGGATTCGATCCAATCCCACGTCGAGAACGCGATGAAGTCGTCGCCGGCAAAGTCCATCGCGGAGCGTTTCAAATGTTCGTCGTCGGTCGGGTAAAGCCGCAGGAACTCGTTTGCCTTGTCGCCGAACATCTTCTCCGCCTTTGCCTTCATGTTTTCCGCAGTTGGCTTTTCCGGAGAGAACGCAACCTCGAAGCTGCCTTCGTCGTGATTCCATCCAGCAAGCAGCGGCACATCATTCTGTTTTCCCGCGGCAAAGATCGCCGGTACCGGCTCGGGCAGGAAATATCCGTCAATGTCCGGACCGAACTCAAACCCTTGCGACTTCGGCGGCGCAAATTGCTCCAGCACTTTGTCAGGCGGGATCGCGCGCAACTCCGCCAACACGCTCGTCCCCAACTTCTCCTTCATGGCCTTCGCGTCCTTCTCTTCTCGTTCTGCAAGCGACGCAAACGATAGCCCGCTGCTATGAAATGCAGCGCCGCTCTCCCCAATCGCCTTTTGGAATAAACCTTTCGCGAGCGGGGACGCCATCTGCGCGCTGACCGAGAACGACCCCGCACTCTCGCCAAAGGTGGTGACGTTCTGCGGATCTCCTCCGAACGCCGCGATGTTGTCGTGTACCCACCTCAGCGCAAGCAGCTGATCCATGAGCCCATAATTTCCGGCGGCGTTGTGTCCCGATTCCTTCGCCTGTTCGGCAAGGGCCAGAAATCCGAATACTCCCAGGCGGTAGTTCATCGACACGACGATCACACCCTGCTGCGCGAGGTTCGTCCCATCCTGACGCGCTTCCGACGTTGTTCCCGCGACGAAACCTCCTCCATAAATCCACACCATCACTGGGACCTTCTTGGACGACAAATTGGCCAGCCGCCACACATTCAGCGTGAGGCAGTCTTCGCTGCCGCCAGAATCGCGGAAATTCATGTCGCCATAGATACGCCCCTGCATGCAGTGCGATCCGAATGCGGTCGCCTTCTTGACGCCGCTCCATTTCTCTGCCGGGACCGGCGCTTTCCACCGAAGATGACCCACAGGAGGCATCGCGTACGGGATTCCAAGAAATGACTGCACCGATCCTTCCTGCTTGCCTTCAACCGTACCGAGATGGGTTTTGACTTGTGGCGTCGAGCCGGCGAAAACAGCGGTCGAGAACAGCACTAGATGAGCGATGAATGAAGCCAGGACGGAGCGTCGGTTCATGCGAAACTCCCGAGGAAGATGTCAAGAACAGTGGATTGTAAAAGAAACGTGACTTCCTTGCCGAAAAGTTCTCGCGCAACCACAAAATGCGGCGACAAATCCGCCGGGTGAAAAATTTTACAAATTCCGAATGACTGCTCGATGCCTCGCAAAACTTTCCATGCCCATCTACAATCTTGCATTATGTCGTCCGTCGCAAGTCGCCCGCCCAATGCATTCATTCGTCAGCTTCCTAAGGCGGAGCTGCATTTGCACCTCGAGGGTGCCGTCGATCCCGTGACACTCGTTGAACTGCGCAAGCGCCACGGCGAGTCCGCTACCCTCGCGGAAACCGAAGCGCTCTACCGCTACTCCGATTTCCCCAGCTTCCTGATGGCTTTCAAGGAAGTGAGCGCGCATTTGCGCGGGCCCGAAGACTACGAGTTCGCCACTTATCGCCTCATGCAGCAGTTGAAAGAGGAAAACGTCCTGCACGCCGAAGTGTACGTCGCAGTCGGCGTATGCCTTTTTCGCAAGCAGGATTTCGTCGCGATCTTCGAAGGACTGGAGCGCGGACGCTCCCGCGGCGCGCGCGACTTCGGCGTATCGCTGCTTTGGATTTTCGACGCCACCCGCCACTTCGGAGCGGAAGAGGCACAAAAGGTGTTTGACCTCGCGGTCCGCTATAAAGACCGCCATGTCGTCGGCGTTGGCATCGGCGGCGACGAAGTGAAGGCTCCCCCCGAATTGTTTCGCAGTGTTTACGCTTTTGCCGAAGATCATGGCCTGCGATTGACTGCGCATGCCGGAGAGACTGGCCCGGCCGAGTCCGTCTGGGGTGCGCTCAATCTGCACGCAGAGCGCATCGGTCATGGCGTCAGCGCCGCGCAAGATCCCGATCTGGTGGAAGAACTAGCCTATCGCCAGGTTCCCTTAGAGATCTGCCTGACCAGCAACTTGCGCACCGGAGTCTGCAAGAACGCGGCGGAGCACCCCGTGAAAAGCTACTTCGAGCAGGGAGTGATGGTTACCCTGAACACGGACGATCCCGGCCTGTTCGGCACTTCGTTGGCGCGTGAATATCAGTTTGCCCAGGACACCTACGGATTCACCGACGAACACCTGCGCGAGCTGGCGCGCAACTCTTTTGAAGCCTCGTTCCTGCCCGCAGAAAAGAAATTGGAGCTGTTGAGCCTCTTCGACGCAGCAGTAGCGCGATAGTGCTCTCCAAACCTTGTCATCCTGAGCCGCAGCCGTTGCGGCTCAGGATCTATGCAGTCCGTGGCCGCAAGCAGTAAGCTCGCTTCGATCAAGTACGTTCTATCAACTAGAATAGACGAACAACATCTGCCGACTACGCTAATGTGATATGTCGATTCGCCCAATCCTCCAGCTAGGCAACCCGCTGCTGCGTGAGAAGTGCAGCGTTGTCGAAGACGCGCGTTCGCCCCAAATACAGGCGCTCGTACGCGACCTAGCCGACACGCTCGCCCACTCCCGCGCGACAACCGGATACGGACGCGCCATCGCAGCACCTCAGATCGGCGTCCTGCAACGGGTGATCTTCCTGAAGCTGCCGGATTCGGATCCGTGGCCGCTGATCAATCCCGAAATCATCGCGCGTAGCGCGGAGAAGATCACCGTTTGGGACGCCTGCCTCAGTTTCCTGTGTATATTCATGCAGGTCGAGAGGTGCCGTGAGATTACGGTTCGATATCAAAACCTCGAAGGTCATACGCTGGAGTGCAAGGCCAGCGCTGAGCGCGACCTTTCGGAACTCCTGCAGCACGAGATCGATCACCTCGACGGTATACTCGCAATCGACCGCGTAAAGGATGTGAAGACCATCATCACGCGCGAAGAGTTTGAGACCCGATATCGGCAGGCAAGCCCGTATGCAGTCGCAGGAGGTCTGGGTCAGGTGTTAGGTCTTAGGACAAGTCTGCCGCCCCGTTTCCTAACACCCAAGACCTAAAACCCAAGATCAAAACAATGCTCCACATCGGCATCGTCGCGTGCAGTACCGAGGGCGCCGCTCTCTGTTACCGCACCATCTCGCTCGAAGGATCGCAGCGCCTCGGACGTCACGACCATCCCGAAGTTTCTCTGCATTCGTTCTCGCTCGCGCAATATATGAAATGCATCGATGCGAACGACTGGGCTGGAGTCGCGGAGCTCATGCTCAAGTCCGCCGACAAACTCGCGCGCGCCGGGGCTGACTTCCTCATCTGCCCCGATAACACCATCCATCAGGCCTTCGACCTGGTTGAGCATCGTTCCCCGCGGCCATGGCTTCATATCGCGCGCGAGGTTGCAAAGGAAGCTCAGCGTAAGAGTCATAAGCGGCTTGCCGTATTGGGCACGCGCTATCTCATGGAAGGCCCTGTGTATAGCGATACTTTGAGAGCCGCGGGAATTGAGCACCGCGTTCCGGGCCCAGACCAACGCGCCCGCATCAACCAGATCATCTTCGACGAGCTGGTCAACGGACAATTTCTTCCGCGATCGCTGGCTTACTACATCGAGGTTATTCGCTCGCTCAAAGACGAAGGTTGCGACGCCGTTGTGCTGGGATGCACCGAAATCCCGCTACTTGTCACACCAGAAGCTTCGCCGTTGCCGACGCTAGATTCCACGCGCCTGTTGGCGCGCGCGGCCGTTGCTAAAGCAGTCGAAGGTTAAACTGACGCGGAGGTTCCGATGTCCGAAGCTCGACTGATTGCTGACCAGCTACGCCGCGCTTTCTACGGAGACGCCTGGCATGGTCCGGCGATGCTCGAACTGCTCGCCGACGTCGATGTGCAAACTGCTGCCGCACATCCCATCCCAAACGTCCACAGCATCTGGGAATTGCTCCTCCACGTCGCGGTCTGGGACAACGCGGCGCTCGTCCGCCTTTCAGGGAAAAAGTATCAGCCGCAGGGCGATGACAATTTTCCCCCAGTGACGAGACCCACTCCTGCGGAGTGGCGCAAAGCTGTCGCCGCCGCGAAGCGAACCCACGACACCCTGGTGAAGACCGTGGCAAAGTTGGCCGAAGCCAGATTGCAAGATCGCGTTCCGGGCAAGAAATACAACTTCTCGCACATGCTCCACGGCATCGCCCAACACGAGCTCTATCACGCCGGCCAAATCGCAATTCTGAAGAAAGCATATCCACGCTCTCTGTGAACTCGGTGTTCCTATTTCTTCTTTGTCGTCTCACTGTGCATTGTCATTCCGAACCGGTGATTGCCGGTGAGGAATCTGCTGTTTGTCCTTAGTCCCACAATTCCCCGCAGCGAACCCACGCTTTCTGCATCTATTAGGCGTAATCTTTCTACCGAAATCTTGATAGGAGAATGTCTATGCAATTTCGCACTCTTGGCCAAGGATTGAAAGTCTCAGCCGAAGGACTCGGCTGTATGGGGATGTCTGAGTTTTACTCCGGACGCGACGATGCCGAATCCATTGCCACTATCTATCGCGCTCTCGAGCTCGGCATCAACTTCCTGGACACCGCCGACGTCTACGGCCCCCACACGAACGAAGAACTCGTGGGCCGCGCCATCAAGGGACAGCGCGACAAGATCGTGCTGGCCACGAAATTCGGCATCGTGCGCGATCCGTCGAATCCCATGGCCCGCGGCGTCAACGGCAAGCCCGAATACGTTTGGCAATCGTGCGAAGCCAGCCTGCGTCGCCTGGGCGTCGACTACATCGATCTTTATTACCAGCACCGCGTTGATCCCAACACTCCGATCGAAGAAACTGTCGGCGCAATGGCCCAGCTCGTGAGCGAAGGCAAGATTCGTCATATCGGACTCTCTGAAGCGAGCCCGCAAACCATGCGCCGGGCCGCGAAGGTTCACCCGATCACCGCGTTGCAAACGGAATATTCCTTATGGTCACGCGATCCCGAGAACGAAATTCTAGCAACCTGTCGCGAACTCGGTGTCGGGTTCGTCGCCTACAGCCCGCTCGGTCGCGGCTTCCTGACCGGGCAGTTCAAGAGCTTCGAGGATCTCCCTGCCGACGATTACCGCCGTAACACGCCGCGCTTTCAGGGCAACAATTTCAAGAAGAATCTCGATCTCGTTCACCGCGTCGAAGCGATCGCAAAGAAAAAGGGATGTACTCCGTCACAACTTGCCCTCGCCTGGGTCATGGTCCAGGGCGACGACATTGTTCCCATCCCCGGCACGAAACGCCGCAAGTACCTGGAAGACAATATCGGTGCCCTCAACGTGAACCTTACACAGGAGGATCTCGATCGCATCGACGAAGTCTTTCCGCCCGAAGCCGCCGCGGGAAATCGCTACCCCGAGAACATGATGGCCATCGTAAACGGCTGACGCTTTTTGAGGTACGAACGCCAGACATAATTGTCATTCCGACACGCGAGCGCAGCGAGCAAGGAGAAATCTGTTGTGGCAAGCGTCTCCGCGCACTATATCGAGCATTTCTCCGACGCGGCGCAAGAAGGCACGCCCTCAACTGTCCCATCCCAGCGAAGCGCGAATCGCTGCCACGATTGACATGCCCACCCGCGTCCCCTATTCTGCCCAATGAGCGCGAAGGGCGCCTCCAGTCCGCGGAAAGGGCCGTGCCCACCTATCAAAATTCATGAAGGTTACGAACCTTCTTTCAGCCTGACCGGTGCGGACTCCAGGCGTGCTATGAAAGGAGATTCGTATGTTTCCCAATCCGCAAGACGCCCTTCCGCTTCCTTCCCGCCCCAGCCTCGAACAGTACAAGAAGCTCGCCAAAGATCTGGTGAAGACCGCCGCGTCTTCCGACCGCTCGGCTTTGCGCACGTGGGCCGTGAACTGGCTAAAGAATCTGGTGCAGTTAGCGAATCTGCAAGCCACGGATCGTCTGCCAATCAATGCCGGCCAATTGCCCGCTGAATTCGAGAGCTTTGTGCGTAAACAGGAATCCGACGGGAAGCTCTCACTCTCCAAGGCACAATTTGTGCTAGCCAGATCCCACGGATTCGAAAGCTGGCCGAAATTCTCTCGGCATCTCGACGCGCTCGCCCATGCCGACTCCTCGGAAGCAGATTTTGAAAAGGCAGCCGACGTGATTGTCGGCGGACAACTCGATGATCTGACACGTTTATTGCGTAAGAATCCCGACTTGGTTCGTGCGCGATCCACACGCGAGCACCGTGGCACGTTGCTACACTACGTCGCGGCCAATGGCATCGAAGGCTACCGCCAAAAGACGCCGGGCAATGTTGTACAGATTGCGCGTCTACTCCTTGACTCGGGCGCGGAAGTCGATGCCGAGGCCGACGTCTACGGAGGCGGTTCGACAACGCTCGAGCTCGCCGCAACCAGCGTTCATCCCGAACGCGCCGGCGTACAGGAAGCGCTTATGCAGCTCCTGATCGATCGCGGAGCGACCGAGAAGCCGGCCGCATCACATGGCAGGACACTCGTCAGCGTCTGCCTCGCCAACGGACGGAAGCGCGCTGCAGAGTTTCTCGCGGCCCGCGGCTTCCGTATCGATCTCGAAGCAGCCGCCGGGCTCGGTCGTTTGGATCTCGTCACGAAACTGTTCGCCGACGCCACCAAAAAGCAAAGGGAGAGCGCTCTCTGCTGGGCCTGTGAACACGGCAGCATTGACTCTGTGCATTTCCTTCTTGACCAGGCTGTTTCGATCCATCCGATCGTAAGCGGAGAAACTGCGCTCCACTGGGCGGTGGTCGGCGGTCACATCGACATCATCCATCTGCTGCTATCGCACGGCGCCGATCTCGAAGCGAAGAATGTTTACGGAGGCACCGCTTTAGGGCAGGCAGTGTGGTGTGTCATGAACACGGAATCAGATGACGAATACCTCAAGGTGATCGAGGCCCTGATCGAGGCCGGCGCGGTTATCGATTCGCACATGCGCGAGTGGCTCGCGGCCCAGGCGAAAAAAAGGGAAAGCATCTCTTGAACAGTGACGCGAAAAAAGGAAATGGCATGGCCCGGCCAATGCTGCGAAAAATGGAAAGTCGCGGCTCGACCGTGTCCTAAGGAAGCGAACGACACGGTTTGACGCGTCCCGCAATAAAGGGAAGGGCACGAGTTTACTCGTGCCGAAAGCGCATCGGACGTAGCGGCTTTAGCCGCTGAGGTTTGCTCACCGTGTCACCGCGAATATTCCTGCACTTTCTGATCCACAGCGACGGCCACGTATTTCTGTGACGTCAGATCGCGGAATTGCACCACGCGATGGCCGTCGCGCGCCATTTTTCCCCAGCGGCTCGGCTTTTCTGCGTTTTGTTCGATCGCCTGGTACTCTTTCCCGTCCATCAGGAACCGCGTGGTCCGCAGCCGCATGGCGCCCGTCCGCGTCACGCGCGACTTGCGCCCATCGATATCGACCTGCGTACCCGACATCATCTGTTGCGCCACAGAAATCAGGGCTTCGTGATTGAGCATGGCTGTAACAAAATGATCTTACGCCGCTCCCTGCTGACCGCGTCCGCCATTCCTAGTAAAATTGCTTTGATCCTTCGCCGCGTCAAATCCATCGATAAAGGACGTCGTAATGCCTGAGCTAGGAAACGGCGGCAGCACGAGCCCCAAGAAAATCTGGGTGACGCTCACCGGCCTGCCCCTGACCATCCAACTGAACTGGCCGTTTCATCAATCGACGTCCGGCGCCGATTTCTGCGTCCTCCACGGCGACATTCGCCTTGAGGGCTCCGAAGGCCTGCACGCTCCCGTCGCTGTGAACATGTCGCAGACCGTGCGCGAGGTGATGCCCTCTCTCGACCCCAAGGACGCCGAGGCCCCGGTCATCAACGCTCTTCGGAAAGAAGTCGACCGCCGCCAGATCGAGTTCCTCAAATCCGGCAAGCTTTTGCCGGTCCCGTTCTCGAGCCGTCATTACGACTTCAAGCGTCAGCAATGGATCTTCGGCAAAGCCACAGACGAGGTCATGGCCGATTTCGTCGAGAAGAAGGTTTACTGGCAGAGTGTGCTCTCCGGTGACTCCCGGGTGTGGATTGGCGACCCCGCCGAAGCGCAGTACGTTCAGACCACGCCCGCACATCTCATCGAATTAGCCGCGCGTTTGGTCGCAGCGCAAGGACTTCTGCGCATCGAAGGGGAATGGGCCCAGGCCAGCCCGGCTCTGCTCAACCAATCCGAACGCTTCGAAAAAGCCCGCCAGGCCGCTGTAGAAGAATTGGAAAAGAAGCACGCCTTCGAGCGCGGATAGCATTCGTCGTTCCACAGAGTAATCAAGGATCTCAAAGGGGTGCCCCATTTCTCGCGCGGTGCGTGCGCGAGAAGTGGGGTTCTTGCTTCCTTGTCATTCCGGACCGGGCGAAGCCGGTGAGAAATCCGCTGCGTTAAACAAGAAATAAAGGAACGATTGGCAAACCAAACGAATGCCGCGGAGCGGCGCAAGAGTGCAGCCCACGGCGTAAGCCGTGGGTATAATCCGCAAATAAAAGCGAAGCCCCGAAGGGGCGAAAGAAGATGTCTCACACAAATCCATAAGTTCCAGCCGCAGCCGAGCGAGTCCGTCAGTTCCTCACCGGCAACGCACTTGTGAAAGGACGGCATCCTACACACACCATCCGCTGCGGTACTCTCTTAAGAACAGGGCTCGCAAGGAACGGGGAACGTTTTGGGGAAATCCAGCTTCGATCGCATTGCGTTGCGGCAAATCATCATTCTTTCCCTGCTCGCAATCGCGAGCACGTTCACCCTCGCTCAAAATCCACCAGAACCGCCGGCACCTGCCGAACAAAAGAAGGAAGAACCTCGCCAGGAAAATCCCGCCCAGAGCGCCGGACGCATGACTCTCGAAGCCGGCAAAGCCACCATCCACATGGGCCAGGCTGCCATGGTTCGCGCCCGCAATTGGGAGAACAGCTGGATCACCGGCGTCTATGTCGAACAAGGACGAACCATGCTGCCGCTCACCCTCGCTGAGCGCCGCGAGTTGTATCTGCAACAGACGCTGGTGACGCCCGGCGCGTACCTGAAGCGCATGTTCGCCGCCGGCATCGATCAGGCCCGTGACGCGCCGCCGCAATGGGATGCAAATCTGCGAGGATTCGGAGTGCGCTTCGCTTCGCGCGAGGGACAATTCATCTCCTCCAATAGCCTCGCCGCTGTCGGGAACGCCGCCCTCGGATACGAGCCGCGCTACGATCAGTGCCAATGCTCAGGATTCTGGCCGCGCACCCGTCACGCCATCGTGCGCAACTTCGTCACCTACAACCACAGCGAACAACAGCTGCGTCCCCAATTTGGTCTCTACGGCGGAGCTTTCGCCGGAGGCCTCATCTCCAGCTCGTGGAAGCCTCACCCGCGCAGCTCGTGGGCCGACGGAGGCTACGCCGTGCTGGGCCAAGCCGGATACGGCGCGCTGCTGAACTTCTTCATCGAATTCGCCGGAGACATCAACAAGAAAATCGGCCTCCAGCGCAGCGGCGCAAAGAAGATCATTCTGGAGGAAGAATGATCTCAACGGAAGACTGGAACTGTCATTCCGAACCGCGATAGCCGGTGAGGAATCTGCTGTCGCGTCCAGGATGCTACTAGGCCGCCTTCCGGAAAAATCCGGCCACCACCACGCCCAGATCCAACAAGCACATCAACGAAATAATCCCCAGAGAGATCACGCAATAAACGCACCACACTCCCAACACGTGCGCCTCGATATTCGCCAGATACAACGAGAAGGCCAATCCCCCAAATGTCGGGACAATCAGCAACCGGTACGCCCGCATTAGCGCTAAAATTCCCATTAGGATGTATCCAAGAATCCCCACCGTCGCCACCGGAATCGGTCCCAACATCGCGTACCGGCTGTGATTCACCACGCCGCAATCCCAATGCTCATTGATGCTGCACGGAGAATCCCCATACTCGCGGTAATGCTCCCGCAGCGCGAGAGAAGAAACGACGATTCCCAAGATTGCCAAAATAAGAAGAAGATATTTCATCTATGCACTCCTCGACCGCCTAAGTAAGGGTGCCCCATTTCTCGCGCGGTGTTTGCGCGACAAGTGGGGATTTTACAATTCGTCCTTTGGGGGGGTGTGAATGTTCCCGACTCTCCATACCCGTAGCGCTCCAGTAGCTCACATGCGAAACCTGGAAGGGCACGACTTTAGTCGTGCCGATAGCGTCGTGAATGAACCGGCTTCAGCCGCTGAGGTTTGCTCGTCATCTTTAAGATTTCTGCGCCCCCGCAGCGTCCTTAATTACATCAGAAACGTGCCAATCCCCGCCGTGATACCACTTTACAATCTTGCTGTCCGGACCAATCACCGCCGTGCTCAGATTGTGGGTAATCATGCCACCTTCTGGCTGCACGGTCAGCGCAAAGAAATCCGCAATCGTCGGCAAGTCTTCTTTCTTTGGCGCCGCAAACGTCCACTTCCGGAACAGCGTCGCATCCTTCGTATGCGCCGCCGAGAAGCCATACGCCCGCAACACCTTGGGCACGTCATACTCGGGATCGAAACTGACACTTAGCAGCTGCGTATTCGCCAGCGCCGGATCGCTCGCCGTCTGCTTGTAAATCTCATTGAAATTTCCGCTCATCCGCGGACAGAAATCCGGAAACGGGCACCGCGTATAGATGAAAGTCACCAGCAGCGTCTTCCCGCGATAATCCTTGATGCTGACGCGCTTTCCATCCTGATTCGTGAATGTGAAGTCCGGGACTTCTTCGCCTGGAGCCGGTATGTGCATTGCATTCGGCCCCTTCGCCGGAAGCTGCTTGGCATGCGCGGTCACCTTCACGTTCTCCAGCCAGTAGTCCGACGCGGCATCCGGATTCTTCGGGTCCGGCTCAATCACCACAACGTCTCCCGCGATCGAATCGCCCGGCTCAATGCCCTGCAGCATGGAGACGGGCTTGAACTTGTACGACATTGACATCGGCTCCATGAAGCCCGGAATGTCGTCATTGTTAATCAGCGCCGACTGCTCCTGTGTGTCGACAGAGATAACCTTCCCCGTAAAGTGATACCGCTTCGGTCCCTGGGTGTTGGACTTGTGACAACCTGAGACAAACGCAGCCTGTGCCAGAAGAATGATTAGGAAGAAACGAATGCGCGTAGAGTTTTTCACGTTGTACTCACTCTAAACCTGAACCTGCAGCTTCCGCCAATGACGTGCGCAGTCATGTCAGCGGCAGCGGTGGAAGTAATCTGCAAGAAATGCCTAGTCATTCCGACGCGCGAGCAAAGCGAGCAAGGAGGAATCCGCTTTGGACCGGCACTGCAATCCAACGCGCGTATGCTGTTTCGTGTCACCGAAACAATACATCTGTCGTTGAAGAGGTACTTCATGAGCGCGACGATTCCGGCAAGATGCAGGTGTCTTCTCATCCTTTCTGCGATTGCTATGACCGGAGCAAGTCTCGTCGCGCAAGACAAAAATCCCCCGATCCGCTTGCATCCCGCCAACCCGCACTATTTCTTGTTCCAAGGGAAAGCCGCCGCCCTCGTCGGAAGCGGCGAACACTACGGCGCGGTCTTCAACGGCGACTTCGACTTCCACAAATATCTGCAAACCATTCAAGCCGACGGCATAAATTACACCCGCCTTTTCGGCGGTTCGTACGTGGAACTGCCCGGAAAATCATTCGGCATTGCCCGCAACGATCTTGCTCCAGCGCCAGGACGTTTCATCGCGCCCTGGGCTCGCAGCGCTGCTCCCGGATACGCCAGCGGTGGCAACAAACTCGACTTGTCGAAATGGAACCCGGACTACTTCTCTCGGCTGCGCGCTTTTTTGTCCGAGGCAAACCAACGTGCGATCGTCGTCGAAATTTCCCTGTTCTCCTCGCAATACGGAGATGCGCAGTGGAATCTCTCTCCTTTTAAGCGCGAAAACAACATCAATTCCACCGACGCCATCGACTATAAGAAGGTGAATACTCTTGATAACGGCAACATCCTCGCGCACCAGGAGCGCTATGTGCGCAAGCTGGTCCATGAGGTCAACGGTTTTCCAAACGTCATCTTTGAAATTCAGAACGAACCGTGGTCCGATCGTGCCATGCTTACGAATGTCATCAATCCCTACTTATTTTCCGGGCGTGATCAGTATCCGAATTCGGTCGACCTGCCGGATGAAATGTCCATGGCATGGCAGGAACGCGTCGCGCAGTGGATTGCGAGCGAAGAAGCCTCTCTGCCAAACAAGCACCTGATCGCGCAGAACTGTTGCAACTTCTTCTATCCGATGAAAAGCGTGCTGCCCGGAGTCAGCATCGTAAACTTCCACTACGCTTATCCCGAAGCTGCTATTCAGAATTACGGCCTGGGCAAGGCGCTTTCCTACGACGAGACCGGATTCCTCGGGCCCGAGGACGACAAGTACGCCCGCCAGGCCTGGAACTTCATGCTCTCCGGCGGAGGCGTCTTCGACCATCTCGACTACTCATTCAGCGTCGGACACGAAGATGGGCAGGATCGTGAACCGAATGGACCCGGCGGAGGAAGTCCGGAACTACGGAAGCGATTTCGAATTCTGAGCGAGTTTCTCCATAGTCTGCCTCTCCTCGAGATGACGCCCGACCTCTCCACCGTGAGGCACGCAGGCGGCGTTGTCACACACATGCTCTCCTCCTCTAAAGGCGAATACGCGCTGTACGTCGATGGCGACGGCCCGGCCGAAATCACTCTCACTCTGCCCGCGGGACATTATCAGCTGGCCACGCTGGACATCATGCACGGCACCACGCAATCAACCAGTTTCCAACACACCGGCGGCGACAAAACGCTGCAAATACCGGCTTTTCGGAATGGAATTGCCCTGCATCTGCAGCGCCGATAGGCATCCGAAGAGTAAACATGTGGAATGAACTTGCGCATAAAAGGTTGTGGCCGCGAAGTCGAGCAATGAGGGAAGACTTAACCCCCTGAGTGGGATGAGCTGCCACCGAACGGCCAAGTTTACCTTCTTGATTCCTACCGGAAGTGATAGAAAAAATATATTGCGGCTCCCGCAATCAGCACTAGGAGCAACAGGCCGAATACTTTCCAGTTGCTGTTCGACTCCGGCGTAATGGGAGCGCCGTCAATCATTCCAGTCATGTTAGGCCCGTTCAACTGGGGAGTTTGTGTTCCGGCGTTGAGAGTCGGTTTCGACGCGCCAAACGTGATTCCTTTCGACCCGGCATTCACCCGAAACGACACTTTCTTGTTAAAGACTACTTTGACGTCTCCCGAACCAGCCTGTGCGGCCATAGCTTGCGACAGTTCCGGCATCACGTGTTTTCCGGCGAAGTTTAGAAACCTTTCGACCAACTGGCTCTGCAAATCGTGCTGGTTCGAAGCGGATACCACCGGAGTCTGCGGATCAGCCGAATGAATCTCGAATCCGCCCGCGGGAGTCCGCTCCACGTGAAACGACAATTCGTACTTCTTTCCTTCAGCAGCATCCTTCAGCGCCGGAAATTCCGTTGACAGCGCACTCATGATGTTCTGCCGGATCTTTTGAGTCAATTCATCGCGCGTAGGCGCTTCAATCGCAGGCACAGTCGGATCCGTCGCCCGGGCGATAAATCCGCCTTCGGGCTTCGCCTCAATCTTGTAAGCGAAATGCGTAACCAGCTTCTTCAGGTCCATCGCGCCGATGGTACCGCGAATTCGACCGGGACGAAGATTACGTTAGTGATGCCGCCATCTGCTGGCGAAATTGGTCAAAGGGTGCCCCATTTCTCGCGTAGTGTGTGCGCGAGAAGTGGGGGTTATGCGCGACAATTCCCTGAGCCCAATTGTCATTCCGACGCGCGAGCGTAGCGAGCAAGGAGGAATCTGCTTCCCTCATACCCAAGAGTTGTCTCCAGTGCGACCCATATGCCATCCTACGCGGGCTCAATCTCAAATCCCGGGGTTCATCCGATGGCGTGCAATCCTGAAGTTCTCAAGCATGTTCCGCTCTTTTCCAAGCTCGACGACGACGAAATCGCAGTTCTATCGGCACAGGTCGAAGTCGTCACCTTCAAGCCGCGGCAGCGCATATACAAGATCGGCGAAACCACCGGCCGCGCCTACGTCGTCGTCAGCGGACGCGTCCGCGTGAGCACGGTCGATCACGATGGCCAGGAGGTCGTCATCGACGAGCCCTCGCACGGCGAGTTCTTCGGATTCGCCTCCATGCTCGAGCAGACTCCGCATCAGAGCGAGGCCCACGCTCTTGACGATTGCGTCTGCGTAGAAGTCGATCGCGAAGACATCGCCATCCTGTTGCAGCGCAAACCCATGGCGGGCATGGATATGCTCCAGGTCCTCGGCCGCCAGTTCCATGCCTCGCAACAACTCGTCCGCCTGCGCGCCAGCCGCAACGCGAATGAGATCATCGACAAGGAAATGACGTTCGGCGAACGCATCGCCGACGTCGTCGCTGGATTCGGCGGTTCCTGGACCTTCATCATCAGTTTCTTGACCGGCCTGCTCGTCTACGTAGGCTTGTCTATGGTGATGGGAGGCAAATCCTGGGATCCATATCCGTTCATCCTCCTGAATCTTTTCCTCTCGATGCTCGCCGCGATTCAGGCGCCAATCATCATGATGAGTCAGAACCGCCAGGACACCAAGGATCGCGTCCGCAGCGAACTCGATTTCGATGTCAACCGCCGCGCTGAAGCCGAAATCCAAGGCCTCGCCCGCAAGCTGAACGTGCTCGGAGAAAAAATCGGGGATGTCGAAGAATTACTCCGCGAAAAAGCGCGCAACTAACGCTGTGTACTCACAGTTTGTTATGTAGGTCGTTATCTAAACTTTCGACTCTACACATCGCCCCGCACGCTCTTGTAGGATTCCCGACCGTTGCCCAAGGAGGATTTTCGATTGCCCTTTAGCCAGTGCGGTAAGACGCTGTTCACACTGACATTTGCCCTGTTCGCCCTCACCCTCGCAACCCAATCCCATGCAGCCACGCCTGCCGCTTCCAGCTGGACGAAGCTGCACCCTGCCACTTCCTTTCCCACTCGCACCGCTTTCGCTTCAGCCTACGATCCAGTCAGCAAGAAGGTAGTGATTTTCGGCGGCACCGATGGAGTGAATCAACTTAACGACACATGGACGTTCGACGGTACCACGTGGACGCAAGTGCAGACTCCCGTCACTCCCGGAGCCCGCGCCGACGCCGCCATGGCCTATGACCGCAACTCGCACAAACTCGTCATGTTCGGTGGATTTCTGGGCTTCGAATTCCTCAACGACACCTGGGAGTTCGACGGTGCAACCTCAACCTGGACGCAAGCCAGCCCCACAACCGTTCCCAAGGGCGCCACCAATCCGTCGCTCTTCGTCGACCCCCTTAACGGACACGTGGACATGTTCGGCGGCTATCAGGGAGAGTTCTACTCGCGCAGCATGTATCAGTGGACGGGGTCCGATTGGCTGCTCCTGAATCCATCGACCACTCCCTTCCCTCGCGCGGGTGCCGTCGCAGCTTATGACCCTGCGCATCACAATGTCGTCATGTTCGGCGGCATCTCTGACATCTGGGTCGTTCAGAACACCTGGACTTGGGACGGCACCAACTGGACGCAGCAGGAACCGGGCACGCAACCTCCGCCCCTATACTTCACGACGGGTGCCTATGATCCCGACGCGGGCGAAGTCGTCGTCTTCGGCGGCGGTAGCGAAGCCGTCGACCAGAACACGACATGGACCTGGAGCGGCAAGACTTGGACGCAGCGCTTCCCCTCAGCCAGGCCGCCGGCACGCGAACTCTTCGGCACCGTCTGGGATCCAGCGACTCGCCAATTCCTGATCTTCGGCGGCGACCTCTTCAGCAACGGCGCCCTCTACGGCGACACCTGGCGCCTGAAAAAATAATCAGTCATTCGTAAGACGAAATCCCGGCCAAGTGCCGGGATCAGACTGCTGACAAAGCCCGGTTCGTATCAGGGCTTCGCTTCAGCGATGCCACAATCGATGCAGAATCAGGCTCGCCTTTAGCGCTGCGTGTATCGAAGATTTTGCCAACAATCTGATCCCGGCCCAAGCCGGGATTCGTCTTTCTCTGTGCCTCTCTGTACACTCTGGGGTGAATGCTTTTGTATTTCAGTAGTGAAATCTATATCGCAACTCGACGAACACTTCCAGCGGATTATTCCAGTGAAACCCGCCAAAAGTCACGCTGTTATCGATCAGGTATCTCCGGTTGGCAACGTTCAACGCACTCACCGACGCCGACAATCGCTCTGTGAACTGCTTTCCGACAGTCAGATCAAATGAAGTATGCCCCGGCAAATACGCTCCAGGATACGGCTCCCCCGGCGCGCCATTCGTGAATCCCGAACCGTAATAAACATTCGTCGATGCGTAAGCCCGCCAGGGCAGGGTCACATCCGCGCCAACGTTGAGCGTGTTTCGCTGATCGTGATCGAGCGGTCCCCACTCTAGCGATTCGAAACTAGTCAATCCTCCGGTAATCGAACCCCCGGCCCATGCCACTTGGTTCGAATATGCCAGGTGCAGCTGTGCCCGGTGCGCAAGACGCGGCGACCGCAGCGTCATCTCCCATCCGCTGATGCGCGCTCCTTCGATCGTCAGAGGGAAGAATAAATTCGATTCCCCAATCACATCGTGATCAAAGAAATTCGATGCGCGCGTGTGAAACGTATCTGCATCGATCGTCCACCCGCGGAACGGAATGTTCACCCCGAATTGATATTCCTCATCGCGCTCTCCATGCAGCGAGATGAATCCGCAATCGTTCGCCTGGCACAATTCAAGCAGAGGGCCATTCGCCGTATTCAATGGCGGAGCCTGGTAGTAGTGTCCGTAGAACGCCCGCAGGGTCCACTTCAGTTTCGGCACATTGAACGCAACGCCAAAGCGCGGACTGATTGCATTCTCTGAAATGCCTCCAGAAAAGTGCGTCGGCCGAATACCCGCCGAAAGGGTGAGCCACGAAACCGGCTTGAACTTGTCATCGACAAAAACCGAAGCCAAGCCGCCCGTAGGCGACTCCTTATCAAAAAATGGTGTGCCTCCGCAATTCGGAAAATTTGGGTCCCCATTCGTTGGACAGTTGAACAAGATGCCAAGCCGCTGGTTATCATTTTGATGGAATCCGTAAAAGCCCACCTGCAGATCGTTGTGCGCAAAACTCGAACTCAAACTGACTTGCCCGCCCGCATAAGTCGATGAATGCCGATCCGAAGTTGACGTCGGATAGTCGAACGCCCCACCTTCATAGTTCGCCGTGTTCCGATGAAAGAACGGCGACGCCGTCAGCATCGTCTTCGAATTAAATGTATGCACCCACGAGAAGTTCGCGATTGCGTCAGACTCATGATCGCCGTCGCGCAATCCGCTGCTGTCATACTGCGAGCTCTCCAAATCCGTGAAGCTCGGATCGAACGGCACTTGGTAGAAGTCCTTGCGTAGTTCCCCGACAAAACGAAATTGATTCGACGCATCTGCATTGAAAATGAGTGATCCAAATCCTCCCACGCCGTTTGCCGCATCATGCACCACTTGCGGCACCGGTGTTTCGATTCCCAGGCTGCTGCGGTTCGCGTTCACGCTGGCATAGTAAGCGAAATTCTGCGTATGGCTCCCGAGGCTAAACTGATCATTCGTCTGATAGAAATTCCCTGCGCTCAGTACGATCTCAGCTTCGTTGTTGCGCTCGAATCCAGTTCGCGGCACCGCATTGAACACTCCGTACGTGCGGTCGCCCATCTCCGCACCATAGCTGCCCCGGCTGACCTCGAGATAATCAATGTCCTTCGGATCAAACTGCGGCCCGATGTTCGACGCAATATTCGTATTCGGCACCGGCACACCATCGACCAGCCAACTCGTCTGATGTCCTCCGCGAATATGCAGCTGATCGTGCACCACGTATGCACCGGGCACATAATTCGTGATCATCGCGATACTATTCGAGCGTGATGCTCCTGGTGTGCGTGCAATTTCAACTCTGTCCACGACCGTCGTCGGTGTTGACGAGTCCGTCGGGGCACTCGCGGCCGTATCCGTCACATCGATCGATTCTTTCGCCCCCGCCACATTCAGCGCGAAATGCAATACCGGTTGCGATCCCGATACCACCGCCACATCTTGTCGAGATTGCTCGAACCCCACACCCGCAACAGTGACGATGTATTCCCCAAGCGGCACTCCCAGGAATGTAAAATTCCCGTTGGCATCGGCATTCACCGTCGCCGACCACTCGGAGTTTTTCGCCTTGATCATCACCATCGCGTCCGACACCGGCCGGTGCTGCGGATCATGAATCACCCCGCGCACCGTCCCCACCACCGCCCCATACGCGGCCAGTGCAAACAAAGTCATAATCACCGAACCCCAAATTCGTCGCATACGTTTCCGTTCTTCTGAAAGGGCACGAGAGTGCCGACCGAAGGAAGAATGATGTGGGGAAGGGCACGACTTCAGTCTTGCCGATGAGCCGCAAACCCGACCGCGGCTTTAGCCGCTGAGGTTGGCTTTACGAACGCCCACATATCAACTTGGAGGAAAAACTACGCGATGGAAGGAGGCGCCCGGGAAGATTCAAATGCGAAGGCTTCGAGAATCGAAGTTCGCGCAGTGATTGCAACGACCCGCCCTGCCGCGACCTGCGCAAACGCCCGGGCCGCATGCACGGGCGACGCGGCCTGTGTCGGACTTACCGCACGGCAGCAATCATGCGAACAGCAGGCATTCGAGCGGATCTCAGCGTGCTGGGAATTGATCTGATGATGGCAAGAAGATGTACTTTTCCGCAGGCAACATGCATGCGCCGGCGCGGCCAGCGCCTCCAGCGCCACGGGAGCGAAGCTCCCCAATAGCGCAAACAACAACAAGAATCGTGCGGTCCAGCGCTGCATGTCTTCGGTGAAACAGAGCCCCAAAGTTGAATCGAGGATAGAACACGCCCGTTCGCCCGCGCAAGCAACCGGTTACACGTCTGTGACAACCGGCCCACCCTCCGCAAGCGCGAAGGGTGGGTTATCACCTCCGACTATCTCCCGACGATGTCGCCCTTCAATCCTGAAATGGCCGCAAGCACTTCGCTCTTTTCCTGTGCCGGAACATGGAACTTGTCGAGCGTCGCATTCAAATCACGCACCGACGCGTTCCAGTCTTCTTCCGTGATGCCAAGTCCCGTATGTGCCGTCTTCATGTCCTGTCCGGTATAGGCGCACGGTCCGCCGGTCGCGACGCACAAGAAATCGATGACATGTTGCCGTATGCGCGTGATGCCTTCCTTATTGTGTCCCATAAAGAAGCGCTTCAGCTGCGCGTCCGTCGCCAGACGGCCGATGAAATCGTCGGTCACGGCAGCCAGGGCGTCATATCCACCTAGTCTCTGATAAAGCGTTTTTTGCTGTTGTTGGGCAAATGCTTGTGGCGGCGCCACATAAAACGGCGCGCACGCGGCAAATGCCGACAGGGTGAGATACAAAAACGGCGAGAGTCTTTTCATTTTCTGCTCCTGACAGAAGTTGGAATTGGTACTCGTTGGGAAATACGCGCAGGAGCAGAATTTGGATTGGAAGAGATTTTTGGAGGAATACTTACGCTTTTCCGTTGATTTTGGCCCACCACCAGCGGACCCCTACAAACAAGAAACGCCAATCGTGAAAGAACTCTGGAGGCTTGCCTTCAAACGCGTGTCCGACAAATTGCAGAATCCATCCCGTCAAGAACAAGGCCAGCGCCAGCCACCACAACCGATGCTGAAAGAACCCCGCCAAAGCCACCGCAAGCGACAACAAAATGGTCGGAATCCCGAACGTATGACACAGCCGGTTCACCGGATTCTGATGGCTCTGCGAGTACTGCGCAATCCACTGTTCGCTGGTGCGTCCGCCTAACATAGCTCTAGATCCTCCTCCCATCTTGTCATTCCGACGCGCGAGCAAAGCGAGCAAGGAGGAATCTGCTGTGCTCCCACCAACTGTCATCCTGAGTCGCGCGCAGTTTGCGCGACTCAGGATCTATGCAGTCCGTTTTCCTCAGTATAAGCCTGGGTGCCCCATTCTTGCCCTGAGCGAAGCCGAAGGGTCTCGCCCGTAGTGTGCGCGAGAAGTGGGGACTTTTACTTATTCTTCCGGAAGAAATGAAACAGTCCCCCGCGCTTCTTCGTATTCGCACCGGCTGCCGGAGCCGTGTTCCGCGGCTGTTTCTTTACGCTCACCGACTGCCCCGATCCTCCACCAATTGAAAAACTGGCGTTGATACTCGTCGTCGGTTGCTGCTGCTGAGCGGCAGCGGCTTTCGGCTTCGGCGACGGCGGAGCTTCCACCTGAATCTGATCCACCACCTGTTTCACACCCCGCACCTCGGACGCATGCTGCACCGCCGCCGTATGCTGAAACGGGTTATCCACCATTCCCGCCAGCGTCACAATATGATTCGCGCTTTCCGCCGTTAGCGATTTCCCGTGCAATCCGGAATCCTGCGCGAACTTCCCTTCGATTTCGGAGATCAGCTCCGGATCGCTTCTCAACACTCCCGTGGTATATGCCCACGCTCCGGCCGCCAGCGCGACCACCAGAATTCCCAAGGCCCAGGCGCGGCTTCCCTTCGGGCGCAGTATCAATTCCTGCGGTGACATCCGCGGCTCGGCCGGAACCAACGCCGCCGGCTGCCCCGGCTCCATCGGACGCCGCGTATCGATCGGCACAACGACAGTCCCGTGACCGCGCACATCAGGGAGAACCGTCGCCATCTTCCAATTCGGATCGAACAACTCGTCGCACGACTCGCGCTGTAAAAACAATCCCAGCGCCCATCCCATGCTCAGCGCGATTGCCTGGAAAGCGATGAGCCACAGAGTCTCCTTTTTCCCTGGTAGTAACTCGCCCAGCAGCATCGCGACAAAGAACAGCACGCCTGAAAACGCAATCATCGCGTACAGAACGCCTCGGCTCGGGGATTTCGGATCCCATTTCCTCTCAATCGCAATACCCCCGAGAAATCCCGGCAATATCGTCAGTCCTGCCCAGATGCCCGTGCCTTGCGCGAGATCTGCCAGATCCGCCGAGGTCAAACCGTGCGTCGTCGACGGCCGGAAAATAATTACAAGCGCCGTGAGTAAGAATCCGGCGGCCGCTCCACCCAACCCTCCGTTTCGCGCTCCATACGCCGCCGAGCGCGACGGACTCTTCTTCGCCCCGTACAGCCACGAATGTGTGGTCACCCCGGCTGTACATCCAAAGAAAAGCAGCAGCAGCATAAATCCCAGGGTGTGCACCTTTTCCAGCGACGTCGCCAGAGAGTGGTGGAGGATCGAGATCACCAGCGTCGCAGTAACCACCGCCAGCGTCGTCGCCACCCGGCGCTCTTTCGGAATCTCTCGCGGTGGGACGCCTAACCATCCCTGCACTAGTTCCATCATCGGATCAAAAAACCAGTAAGCCGCCGATCCAATAATGAACGCCGCCAGCAGGAAGGTCACGAAGTCCCCCTTGTGGGACTCATTCGAGAACACCTCGCCGTGTAGCCCCGATCCGATCAGCGCTCCAAACGCGGCTCCCAGCGTCGCCAGGAATGGCGCTTTCCATTTCCGGTTGAGCCAGAACGGTGGTTCCTGCTCCGCCACAGGCTTCACGGCTGCGGCTTGCGGAGCGAGCGCCGATGTTCCAGCGACCGGAGCAGGCGATTCGATCTGCACAGAGGGAGAGGGATTCGATTCCTTATCATTCATACGTCCCCCAGACGATGGAAAAACGGCCCCTATCCTACCCCAAATCCGCAAAGAACAGGCATGGCACCTTCGTGGAGAACGTCCGTGCCCCTTAAGCCCCCTTGTCATTCCGACGAGCGATAGCGAGGAGGAATCTGCTGCATGTGGGCGTGGGTGCCCCATTTCTCGCGCGTTCTTTGCGCGAGAAGTGGGGATTTCCCTTAAACCTCGAAGGCTTTCCTTCGTGATCCTTAGTGCCCTTCGTGGTTAATGGTTTTCCCGGCCCAAACAGTTTCCCCTGTCGGTTGTTCCCCCCTCGCTCAGCGTGGTAGCATCCTAGGTTTTGGCGGGTATGTTGGGTGGCCTGATTCCGCTCTCATCCTCTTCTTAGGCCGTTCCTTCCCACGCCTGCCTGAAGGAGCCCAACGTGAAAGTCTATTCCGGAGCCAACATAAGGAATGTCGCGATGGTCGGACACGGCCACGCGGGCAAGACGTCGCTGGTATCGGCCATGCTCTACACCTCGGGAGCCACCCAGCGCCTCGGCCGCGTGGACGACGGTTCGGCCACCACCGATTACGACGACGAAGAAGTTGCCCGCCAGATGTCCATCACTACCGGCATCGCTGTCGTCGAATGGGGCGGCACCAAGATCAATATTCTCGATACCCCCGGCTTCAACATGTTCGTCCATGAAGCCAAGATGGCCCTCCCCGTCGTTGATGCCGCCATCGTCGTCGTCGACGGCGTCGCCGGAGTCGAAGTCGTCACCCAGCGCGTCTGGAATTATTGCGAAGAATATAAGACTCCCCGCCTGATCGTCGTCAATCGCATGGACCGCGATCGCGCCGACGCCAATCGCGTCCTCGAATCAGTCGAGAACGCCTTCGGCCGCAACGTCATCCCGATCGAACTTCCCATCGGTGCTGAAAAGAGCCTCTCCGGAGTCGTCGATCTGGTCCGCATGAAGGCCTACACCTACGAAATGGGCGGCAACGGCAAAGGCAAAGAGACCGAAATCCCCGCCAATCTGAAAGACAAGGCGCTCGAAGCCCACGAAAAATTGGTCGAACTAGTCGCCGAAGGCGACGACAAGCTGATGGAAAAGTTCTTCGAGGCCGGAACCCTCGCCGAAGAAGATCTCGTCCCCGCGCTCCACAACGCTATCCGCGAAGACAAAATTTTCCCGGTCATCTTCAGCTCCGGCCTCGGCAACATCGGCGCCGACCGCGTAATGGACTTCATCGTCGACTACACTCCCGCCCCCTCTGAGCACGAATGGGTGCAAGGCGAAGCCGCCTCCGGAAGCAACGGCGACGCTCCCAAGCGCCACGAGACCGACGAGGAGCCCGTCTCCGTCTATGTCTTCAAGACCGTTTCCGACGCGTTCGCTGGACGCATCTCCTATTTCAAAGTTTTCTCCGGCGTCCTCAAGAACGACGCCACCCTGCAGAATTTCGCCAAGAACACTTCGGAAAAGCTCTCCCACATTTCGGTCATGCAGGGAAAGACCGCCGTTCCAGTCAACGAGCTCCACGCCGGAGACATCGGCGCCGTCGCAAAGTTAAAAGACACGCTCACAGGCGATACCCTCGGCGACAAGTCCGCTCCCATCCAATACCCGCGTGTCAAGCTGCCCGAGCCCGCCATCACCTTCGCCATCGAGCCCAAGACTCGCGCCGACGAAGACAAGCTTGGTCCCGGCCTCCACAAGCTCATGGAAGAAGATGCCATGCTTCGCTTCTTCCGCGATCCTCAAACGAAAGAATTCCTCATCGCTGGCACCGGACAGCAGCACATCGAAGTCACCGTCTCCAAGATGAAAAAGCGCTACAACACTCAGGTCAACCTGAAAGCGCCGAAGGTTCCGTATCGCGAAACGATCCGCGGCAAGGCCGACGTCCAGGGACGCCACAAGAAACAAACCGGCGGCCACGGCCAGTACGGCGATTGCAAGATCAAGATGGAACCCCTCCCGCGCGGAGGAGAATTTGAATTCGTTAACGACATCTTCGGCGGCGCGATCCCCAAGAACTTTATTCCCGCTGTCGAAAAGGGAATCAAAGACGCCGCCGGCCGCGGCTACCTCGCCGGATTCCCTGTAGTCGATTTCAAAGTCGTCCTTTACGACGGCAGCTATCACGACGTCGATTCCAACGACCTTTCTTTCCAGATGGCAGGACGCATCGCTTTCAAAAAAGCCATGGAAATCGCCAAGCCCACGCTGCTCGAACCGGTGATGGCAGTCGAAATCAATGTTCCCGACGACTTTGCCGGATCAATCATGGGCGACCTGAACAGCCGCCGCGGACGCATCCAGGGCATGGACAACAAGGCCGGCAACACCATAGTCAAAGCCGAGGTCCCCATGGCTGAAATGCTCACCTACGGCGTCGAGTTGACTTCAATGACCCAGGGCCGCGGTTCCTTTAACATGGAAATGCACCACTACGACGTAGTCCCCGGCCAGCTCCAGGAAAAAATCATCGAGAAGGCAAAGGCAGAACGCGGAGAAGTAAAAGAAGAGGAAGAATAATCAGCCTTCGACTCTGATGAATTGATTTCTGCAGCCGAATACAATTTTTGGATTTGTTTAGCAGCCGAATGTGACCGTTGCTTCGACAACCTCACCTGAACCCGTTGTCATCCTGAGCCGCGCGCATTTTGTGCGGCTCAGGATTTATGCATTTCTCTGTGCAACTCTGTGTCCTCTGTGGTGAAAAGCGATTTGATATGCGACCTCACCTGTCTTCGCGACACTACGACTCCGGGGAAGGGCACGACTTGAGTCGTGCCGTCCCGCTCTCGAGAAACGCGCCTTCAGGCGCTGAGGTTTGCTTCACCCCCCAAACTACGCAATTCCCCGCAAACGAATTACACTAATACTTTGCAATCAATCAGCGCCGCGTGCCTGTGCGCATATAACGATTCCTGCCAAGGAAGGCCATCATGTCTCTGAATAGCTTCAATACCCGCTCCACCCTCAAAGTCGGCAGCAAAGATTACGAAATCTACCGCCTCGACGCCCTCGACAAAGCGGGAATCTCGACGAAGCATCTGCCCTTTTCCCTGCGCATCCTCCTCGAAAATCTTCTGCGCACCGAAGACGGACGTAACGTCACCAAGGAAGAAGTCCGCGCGCTTGCCAAGTGGAACAGCCAGTCCAAGCCCGACAAGGAAATCGCCTTCACGCCCAGCCGCGTCCTGCTGCAAGACTTCACCGGAGTTCCCTGCGTGGTCGATCTCGCCGCAATGCGCGACGCCATGAAGCACCTCGGAGGCGATGCTACCCTCATCAATCCTCTCCAGCCGGTCGAACTCGTCATCGATCACTCCGTCCAGGTCGATGAATTCGGCACCACGAACGCCCTCGACATGAACGCGCTGCTCGAATTCCAGCGCAACAAGGAACGCTACTCCTTTCTTCGCTGGGGACAGACCGGATTCCGCAATCTCGCCATCGTTCCTCCCGACACCGGCATCGTTCACCAGGTCAACCTCGAATACCTTGCCCGCGTCGTCTTCGTCCACGAAAGCCCTGGCAAGCGCGTGGCCTACCCTGACACGCTGGTGGGCACTGACAGTCATACCACCATGGTGAATGGGTTAGGAGTTTTGGGATGGGGCGTGGGTGGAATTGAAGCTGAGGCTGCCATGCTCGGACAGCCGGTTTCAATGCTCATCCCTCTTGTTGTCGGCGTGAAATTGACTGGACGCCTGCGCGAAGGCGCGACCGCCACTGATCTCGTTCTCACTATCACCGAGCTGCTGCGCAAGCACGGCGTCGTCGGAAAGTTTGTCGAATACTTTGGCCCCGGACTTCGCGATCTTCCTCTTGCCGATCGCGCGACGATCGCCAACATGTCTCCCGAGTACGGAGCGACCTGCGGCATCTTCCCCATCGATAAGGAAACGCTGCGTTATCTCGAACTCACAGGGCGCGGCAAAGATCAGATCACTCTCGTCGAAGCCTATGCGCGCGAGCAGGGACTGTTCCACGATGACAAGACTCCCGAGGCGCAATATTCAGAACTTCTCTCGCTCGATCTCGCGACGGTCGAGCCGTCGCTCGCCGGACCAAAGCGTCCGCAGGATCGCGTCATCCTCTCGCAAGCTGGAGAGTCCTTCAACAAAGCTCTGCCTTCGCTGATCAAGCCGAAAGCTCAAGCGAAGACTACGGGGGGTGCCCCACTTCTCGCCGATGTTGCGAGAAGTGGGAACGTTCCCGCTAGCACGACGAAAGCATGGGAGGCTGAGGGTGGCAGTCCCGCCGCCGTTGGCGTCGAAGATCCGAACGTTCACGAACACGTTCCTGTGTCGGTAAAAGACAATCTCAAGCACGGCAGCGTCGTCATCGCCGCCATCACCTCCTGCACCAATACTTCGAACCCATCGGTGCTGATCGGCGCAGGCCTTCTCGCCAAGAAGGCCGTCGAAAAAGGTCTCACCGTCCCGCTCTGGGTGAAGACATCTCTCGCGCCCGGTTCGAAAGTGGTCCGCGACTATCTCGAGAAAGCCGGGCTCATGCCGTATCTCGAGAAACTGAAATTCCATCTCGTCGGCTACGGATGCACCACCTGCATCGGTAACTCCGGCCCGCTCCCCACGGAAGTCTCGCAAGCCATCGATGACAAGGAACTCGTCGTCGCCTCCGTGCTCTCCGGCAATCGCAACTTTGAAGGCCGTATCAACTCCGAAGTGCGCGCGAACTATTTGATGTCGCCGCCGCTGGTCGTTGCCTTCGCTCTCGCCGGACGCATCGATACCGACCTCCGCAAAGATCCGCTCGGCAAAGGCAAAGACGGACACCCCGTCTACCTCGCCGACATCTGGCCGACTTCGCGTGAAGTCGAAGACGCCATCAAGCAGTCGATCTCCTCCGACATGTTCGCGAAGTCTTACGGCGAGGTGTTCAAGGGGGACGAACGCTGGCAGGGACTCTCTGTGCCCAAAGGCGAAACCTATGCCTGGGAAAAAGATTCAACTTACATCCGGCGTGCGCCCTATTTCGACGACATGGCCGTGAAGCCGTCGCCGGTGCAGGAGATCAAGAATGCCCGCGTGCTCGCCGTCCTCGGCGACAGCGTCACCACGGATCACATCTCTCCCGCGGGATCGATCAAGAAAGACAGCCCCGCCGGAAAATATCTGCAGGAAAATGGCGTGAAGCCCGCCGACTTCAATTCTTACGGATCGCGCCGCGGCAATCACGAAGTCATGGTGCGCGGCACGTTCGCTAACGTCCGCCTGCGCAACAAGCTGGTCCAGACCGAAGGCGGATACACGCGCCATCTCCCGACGAACACCGAGATGTCGATCTTCGACGCGTCAGAAAAATACCGCGCCGATGGCACGCCACTTGTGATTCTCGCCGGAAAGGAATACGGCTCGGGATCCTCCCGTGACTGGGCGGCAAAGGGCCCAGCCCTGCTTGGAGTCCGCGCCGTGATCGCCGAAAGCTACGAACGCATCCACCGCTCGAACCTGGTTGGCATGGGAATTCTCCCGCTGCAATTCCCCGCAGGCCAAAACGCCGACTCGCTCAAGCTAACGGGAGAAGAGACGTTCGAGATCACCGGCATCCGCGACATAGTCGACCACTTCGCCGCCGGACGCACGGTGAAGGTGAAAGCCGGTAAGGTGGAATTCGATGCAGTCGTCCGTATTGATACTCCGCAGGAAGCGCTGTACTACGCCAACGGCGGAATTCTGCAGTACGTCCTGAGACAGTTGCTGGCAGGCAAACCAGAACCAGTAGGAGCCTAGGTAAGTAGGCCGATCAGAAACGAACGGGTGCCCCATTTCTCGCGCGACGTGTGCGCGAGAAGTGGGACTCTTGCCGACTTCACCCTGCAATTTCTTTGCTCAGGAAGAACTGGCCTTGGGTACATCCGGTGGAACATCCACGGCAAGACTGGCAGGCTCCGGATCAGGGGCGATCGCGGGCTCGACCAGGACCGGCGGCGGATGAAGCTGATCCGGCGGCAAAATGAGCGCAGGCAATGGGACGTTCACCGCTTCTTCTGCGGGTTGCGCGCTCAGCAGCTCATTCACGTTCGCGACCAGCTCTCCGCCGGCGGCTTTGGAAATTACTTTCCGGACTCCATACCTCTGCGCTTCCGTCAGCAACTGCGCAGACCAGTGCATGGTGCACATCAGAATCGTCGTGTGAGGATTCTGTTTTGAGATTTCGCGCGCGGCGTTCAATCCATCCATCGTGGGCATTGCGAGGTCCAGGATGGCGACGTCCGGCCGGAATTCCGATGCCTTCGACACAGCCTCGGCGCCGTCTGCGGCCTCCAGGAGCTCACGCCCCGGCGCTTCCAGGAGTTGGCGAATCGCTGTTCGTACCGCAGGGTTATCGTCCGCAATCAGAATGCGAGACGGCATCGAACTGAATCCGATCTACAGTCGCGCCGCTCTTCAGGACACACCGCGATTGTGGGACATCCTACTAATTAACTCATATCGAAAGTCAGCCCCGAATACAGCAAAACCCGTACCCGGTAAGGAATTTCGGCGGTTGCCCTACGAAACCAATCGGACTTCCTTTCCCCCGAGAGTGTTGCATCCTACTACCCGATTAAATTCGAAATTTCCTGGAGGCCATTTTGCGCGAGCTGAAGCGGAATGTTGTCCCGGAACTAGAGGCGCTGCCGGTGCGCGCCGGGGAACGAACCAACTTCGAGGGAAAAGCTGTTTCGAACCACATTCTTCTCTCGATTCCGGATGAGGAATTCAACGCGATTCGTGACCATTTGCAGCACATCGAACTTCCTCATCACAAGGTCTTGTACCAGTCCAGGGAGCGGCTGGATTCCGCCTACTTCCTCAATCGAGGAATGATTTCTCTGGTCTTCCGCACGCAGGAAGACGACACGGTCGAAATCGGAGTGATTGGCAATGAAGGGTTCGCCCCCGTTGGAATGGCCGCGGGCTTGCGCCGGACGCCGCACGGCGCGGTGATGCAGGTCAACGGCGACGGCTTCCGCGTCGACGCCGATATTCTCGAGACTGCGCTGAAGACGTCTCCGCGCTTGAGGGAACTGACACACCGCTACGCTGCGGTCCACAGCCTGCAAGTCGGCCAGACCGCCGGATGCAACCGCCTGCACGATCTCGAGCAACGTCTCTCACGCTGGCTGTTGCTGACGCAGGACCGTGTTGGCTCGGGCTTGCTGCGCATCACGCATGATTTTCTCGCAACGATGCTCGGCACGGACCGCCCAAGCGTGAGCCTCGCTGCGGGATCGCTGCAGCGCAAGAAAATCATCGAGTACACGCACGGATCGGTGCGCGTTCTGAACCGGAAAAAATTGGAAAGCTCCGCCTGCGAATGTTACGGAATCATCCAGGAATTCAACGCAGAGCTGGTGAAAACCAGTGGCTAGTGGGGAGTGGCCAGTGGCCGGAAGTTCTCTCGTGTCAGGTTTGTGGAAGGGCACGGCTTCAGCCGTGCCGATCAAGCCGGAAAAGAGACGGGCTTTAGCCCCTGAGGATTGCGGCCGCAGCCCCTAAAACTCCACATGCGCCCGGAACGACGGTACGAGCACCGGTCCTCGATCGCGGTTATATCCGGGATTGTTGATGTGCTGCACTCCGGGCGCAAGATAGATCCCGCGCCACGCGTGCACCGTATAGAACGACTCGAGAATATTCTCCCGTCCGTAGTTGAGGTGCCCGTCGCCAAGCAGGAACCCGAGTCCTCCGGCCGCGAGATAATTCTGATGATCCTTCTTGATGGCATTGCTCACGAACGCGATGCCGGCGCGGTCCTGCCTGCGATGCCACCATGATCCCGCCGCGACGAATCCCTGGTTGAAAGTCTGATCCACTTCCGTGTAGGCGAATGATTCTGTGCGCCCGTTGTCCCATCCGAATCGTGCATAGGCCGTGACGTACTTCGAAACATTCTGTTCGAGATTCAGACCGAAGCCATACTTCCGCGTGATGCGCCACGGATGATTCGTGATATCAGGCGTCACTCCCGCCTCTGCCGCCTCGATCACCTGGTCTCGATACACGCCCATATTCGCCGAGTTGGTGTAGGCGAGCACGCGCACGACACCAGACCTTCCAGGAACGATCCCGCGCCGCAACTCGTATTCGAAAGTTTCCGCGTGCGCCTGCCATGGTTTGTAAACGAGATCGATCCCATTCGCGACCTTGGGCATCAACGCCTCGCCAAAGCGGAATCCCCAGTTGCGGTCTTCAAAATCGAGAATGGCGCCGACCGTGTATCCGCGCGTGTCGGCGGCATAGTCCCACGCCCCGTTGTTATCCGTTGTCCAATTGATGAATTGAAGGTGCGTGTCTGATCCCGCGGAATTGATGTCGAAAAAATCCGGCATGCTGAACTTGCCGATGCGAAACTCCAGCCTCCGCCGAGGCAATTCTTCGAATAGTGAAAACGCATTTCGCTGGTTCTCCACCTTGTCACTGCTGAGCGCGAACACATGGTGGAACTGCGCCCGTCCCAGGTACACCGCCTTGCTCAGCGACGGATTCCGCACGATATCCAGATCCGTATTTCCCGCGAGTCCAAATCCCTGTGTGAGCGCCGCCCCTCCGGCCTCCTCCAGATCGACAAGAAATTCATCGGAATGATTCGGCCGAAAACCGGTGTACAGCGTCATCACCCGCGAAGTCGCCTTCTCATAGTGAGGACCAAGGCTGTGTGTTCCGCTGTAGGGCGCATGAAATTCCGGATGCGTCTGAAAAATGAAGTTCGCCTGTCCGGTCAGCCAGAACCGCGAATCCTTGAAGTGCGGGAGCATCGCCTGCGTCGCGTCTTCCGCTGGCGCCGGTGGATCCGCAACGGCCGTCGCCGCATTCTGCTGCGCTGGAGGCTCGGCTTGCTGTGCGTACGTCGGGGACAGCATCATGGCGCCGAACAACAGCGCCATAAGCAGGCTGCTACAACGCAATAGGCCGAATTGCAGACGCGCGCGCATATTTTCTGGTAATGCGATCCGCTCAGGCGGAGTCCCCACAGGTGAACACTATTATCTTTTCTATATTAACTATGGTTAACTTGGCAAATCCGTATGCCCAAGAAGAATCTGCAACGATACTCGTCTGCCGTTACAGGAATGTTACTGAGCCGCCCGTCACGACAGCCCCTTGCATCATCCGGTCTGTGCATTCCTCCCACGAGATCTGCGCCGGAAGCGAGGGCTTCCCGTTTGACAGCCCCACTCTCCAACCCCTAACCTGATGAGCTCTGCATATGAAAGTTCTTGTCCTGGGAAGTGGTGGGCGCGAGCACGCGCTGGTCTGGAAGCTGCGGCAATCGCCGCGGATCACGCAACTCTACTGCGCGCCCGGTAACGGGGGCATCGCCGACGAAGCCGAATGCCTGCCCGCCGATCTGAAGAGTCTCGATTCCATTGTCGCCCTGGCCACGCGTCTGC
>Ga0335079_10000119_pt1 | contig 91288 bp, 68 predicted proteins | sample Lox_Sample_33_FD_206719 | JGI IMG/M metagenome (GOLD analysis project Ga0335079, IMG submission 206719) | Soil microbial communities from Loxahatchee National Wildlife Refuge, Florida, United States - Lox_Sample_3.3 | ecosystem: Environmental > Terrestrial > Soil > Wetlands | place: USA... | reverse complement strand
GGTGAAGAATGCGTAATACATCTTGCCATCTTTCGATATGGCGTAGGCCTCAGGCAGATCGTAGCCGTATGTGTAGAGGTCGAGGAACTCGCCCTTCGACAGCATCTTTTGGTTGTAGAGTCCGATCCACTTCTTCCAGTGTTCCTCTTTGTCTGTCGTGAGATTCACAGGCTTGTACTTCGGACCTGGATCAGGCCACACGAACTTCGTTCCCGGAACGCCGCCAGCTCCCAGCGTCGAGGCGAAGTCCGCGCCGTGCTCGCTCCAGCCATCCTTGCCGACGCGCGACATTTCCGAAAGCTCGACATGATCTCCATAGACGGCGGATTCAGGCCCGAGCAGTGCTTTGTACATCTTGATACGCCGCCGTACCTGAACGGCGCCGACCGGATCGGCGGTCACCGCCTGATCGATGTAGGGCAGCCACGCCAGCGATGGCGGCGTGCCGCACGGACACGCTTGCGTGACGCTCTCCGGCTTGATGGACCGCGTTGTCTCGAAAATGATCTTGTACACATCGGCCATGGCGTTGACCGAATCCTGCGGAGATTTGTGGTGATGCGCCGGGTTGTAGCACGCGGGCACGCTGTAGATGTTGTCCAGCTTCGACCCGTCGAATCCCCAGTCGCGGATAAACTTCTCCGTCAACTGCTTGAAGTATGCCTGCACCTCGGGCACTGCCGGGCACAGCGCTCCAAGATCGCGCGTCATGCGCCCGTGCTTTCCATTTTTGTCGAGGATGAACCAGTCCGGATGCTCCTTCGCAACCTTCGACACGATGTACTTGTGTGACTCCCACTTCCCTTGCCCATCTTCCGCGCCGAGCGGCAGCCACCAGAGCTGCGCATAGATGCCCTGCTTGTGGAAGTCATCCACCATCTGCTTGATCGAATCGCCGGGAAAGGTTTCGTTCCGCGGGTTCCATTCGCCATACGTGTCGAACCAGCGGTCATCGAGCGTGGCCCACTTGATGCCCATCTCTTTTAATTTCGGCACTGTACCCAGCATCTGCTTCGGGGTGACATTGAACTCGTATCCCCAGCCGCACCAGCTCACGTTGTACGCTTCGTTGGAAGGCTTGGGGATGTCCCATCCTTCTTTCTGCAGCACGCTCGACCACATGCGCAGCGGTTCGTAGAAGTCACCAGAGTAGACGGCAACGAAACTTCGCGGCGAGGAATAGGTATCGCCCGGTTTCAACGATGTGTTCGCAGGAATGTTTACGCTTGCCGTTACGCGCCCATCGGACTCGACTTTCACCGGCATCGATAAGGTCCACGGGAGTGTCTCAACATGACCGATGGCCTCGCCTACGGACCGTGTCCAGAACGCGACCACCGGAACACCGCCACCGTAGCCGCCCTTCACCGCCTCGCCCATCAGGTTCGGCTGCGCGGACGTCTTTGTGAGCTTGTACATGTCGTCTTTGCCCCAGTCGTAACTGGACCCGTGGAAGGACCACATGTCGTAAGGCTGCGCCTCTGGATCAGCCTGCTTGGCGTTGAAGCGATGCTCCTGCATCCAAACCTGGTCCAGGGTGAAATCCTGATTGCCGACGTTTTGGTATGCGGCGCTGACCAGCGCTACTCGCGGGAAGTCGTCATAAACTTCAACCGTGAGCGTGCGCTCGATAGCCATCCCTGATGCTGCCAGCGGACGTGCCGGAATCGTAATCCTCTTGCCGCGACCTAGTTTGCCGCTGGCCTCGACGACCTTCGCCTGCGAAAAGTCCGGGACGAAGTCAACTTCCTTGCCGTCGTGAATGATCGAGTCACTGCCGCCGGAGGATCCGACGACCGGCTCGTCAAGCGTCATCCGCTTGCCATCTTTCAGCAGCGTAGCTTGAAGGAATCCGGACGGCAGTATCTGAAACTCCGCCGTTGACGTCGTGATGATGACCGGGCCGCCATCGCGAACGTCCACCTTGATATCAGACGGCTTCGATGGAGGAGCCTTCGGTGGCGCAGCAGGCTTGGTGCAGGAAAAAGAAACCGCAAGAAGAGCGAAGATGCCGACCAGAAGGAACGACCAAGGAACACTAATGCGACGCCCCGCGCGATTCATAGTTCATCTCCGGGATGGAGCCAAAGATCGAAAGGAATCACAAGCATTCGTAATAATACAACAATCGGCTAGTTCGTAGTTGTACAGATCCTTTCCTATTAGAGCGCCAAAACCATGCAACCACAAAGGACACGAAGGCGCGACGAAGAAAACCCCTTGAAATTGCCTTCGCGTCCAGCTGTGTGGTTCCAGATTCTCAGCGGATTTCTGCCAGGGAGTGTTCCAGGGCGCCTTTTTTTGGGGCGGGCATTGCGCCCACCTCGCTGGCAACCCAAGCTCCGACCAGGTTCGCCACTTCGTTCATGAGATTGAGCGAGGCGCCGTGCAGGTATTCGTGGACGAGTCCGGCGGTAAACGCGTCTCCGGACCCCACGGTGTCGGCGACACGCACCTTGAATCCAGGATGCTCGCTCGCATCTTTGCCGCGAACCAGCAGGCTGCCGCGTCCGCCGCGCGTTACGCAGAGAACGTTGAGATCGAATTTCTCCAGCAATTTTCTGGCAGACGACAATTCGTCCTTATGCGGAGTTTTGAGCAACGCCATGATCTTGGGGAGTTCTTCGTCATTGAGCTTGACGATGTCGGCGAGCCGCATCGACTCCGCCAGCACGTCAGCCGAGTAATACGATTGACGCAGATTCACGTCAAACACTTTTACCGCATCGGGGGAAGCGGCACTTAGAAATTTCCGTATCGTCGCCCGGCTTTTCTCCGAACGTTGCGCCAGAGATCCGAAGCACACCGCGTCGATCTGCTTCGCGAGTTCCTGCCATTCGCCGGTCCATTCCAGGCAATCCCATGCTACCGGGCGCAGGATTTCGTATTGAGCTTGACCCTTGGCATCGAGCTCCACGTTTACGACGCCGGTGGGATGTCCGCGGTCGGTCTGCACGTGATCGATGTCGAGCCCGAGCTCCTCCATGCGGCGAAGGGCCTCGATGCCGCGGGAATCCTCGCCGACGCGACTGGCGACGATGCCCTGATCACCCATGAGGGTCGTGATGTAGGCAAAATTCGCCGGCGCTCCGCCCAGGCACGCGCCTTTGGGCAGCAGGTCCCACAACACTTCTCCGAGTCCGACGATCTTTTTCTTCATGGCCGCTAACCGATGCTTATGACTCCGGCAGTATGGAAACGTTTACGAAGCGGCAGGCAAAAAAGAGGGACCCCCGAAGGAATCCCTCTGATGTACTTCGGCGGAGCTTAGAAACTGAACTTCAGGGCGAATTCGAGCTGACGCATACCTGTCGTTGAACCGGGCGATGCATCGGCTTCGATATCCGTGATCTGTCCCGCATTGCCGCCGCAATCGATACAGGTGTTGCCCTGATTCGAGTTGAAGCCTAGGACTGGGTGGTTGAACACGTTGAATGCGTCCATACGGAATTGCATTTTCACGCGCTCAGTGATCGCGAAGTCTTTGAAGACTGCAGCATCGCCAAAGAACGCTTTCGGTCCGCGGTAACTGTTCACTCTGACATTGCCGAGGTTTCCGACGCCGGGGTCTGCGAAGGGACCTCCGCTGTTCGCAGTAATATCTGCGACCGGAACGAAGAATTGTCGATACGGGTTGGCATTTGCCGGGTGCTGCAAGGATCCCGCACCTGTGTGGAAAGATCCGGTTCCATGGCTAGGCCTGCATACACCCACGTCCTCTTCCTTGCCGCAATTGTTGAAGCTTGGCGTCCACGGTAAGCCACCGCTCCAGTTGGTTGTACCTGAGATCTGCCATCCCCCGAAAAGCAGATCCTCCGCTTTTCCAGCATTTCCAGCGAAGGTCTTGCCTTTGCCGAAGGGCAGTTGGTAAACCATCTCTGTCACCCAAACATGCGTGCGGACTTGGCTGTCCGGTCCGTATGCAATTGGATGACTGATGGCGAAGTAGTTGGAGTCGTAACCATTAGCCTTCGCAAGCGTATAGTGCGAGAGCAATTGAAGGCCGTGCGAGAAGCGGTGGTCAACTTTAACTTGCAATGCGTGGTAGATGCTGTTCGCGTCGTTCCCCAAAAAGTTTCCCTGATCCGTCGAGCAGCAAGTCAGCTGATCGCTCAGCGCAACATTAGATAACCCGCATTGCTGCGCCGAAACCGAGCAGTCAGCATAGGTGAATTTGTTGTAATACGGCCGCCGTTGAGCCTGTGGCACAGCGGAGCTGTATCCAACGATCGACGGCTGATTGACGTTGTACGTGTTTCCGGTGCCAGCGAAAACGTTGGTGCCTTTATTCCCAATGTACGCAACTTCTAAAGAGGTCGTGTTGTTCAGCTGCCGTTGGACGGTCAGGTTCCATGCATCCAGTGTCGGCAGACGCTGATACGTAGGACGAATATGGGGCTGCAGGTTCCCAGCCGGCCCATTTAAAGGCAACAAGCCGTTCGAGGGCACGGTCGGGAATACGAAGACCGGCGGTCCTGCATCCAGCTTGAATGCCGGAATATTGTTGTTGGTTGCGAGCGGGTTGTTGTTGACAGCAGCGACTGACTGGCTGGCCAACACAGGCAGATTTTGCGTGACTGCGTGTCCGAAGTTCGAGCCGAACACGCCCATATCGAAGCTGCGCCCATACCCAAGCCGCACGACAGTCTTTGCATTGAGTTGGTACGCCGCTCCAAGACGCGGGGCGAAGTAGCTCCACTTGTTGTTGATATTGCCGTTCATTCCAATTCCATCGTACCCAGCGACCCGGTCGTGCCCGTCGCCCAACACAATGTTTGTGAAACCACCATTTCCCTTACCGTTTACGTATTCGGGGAAGTAGACTTCCCAACGAAGTCCGTAATTCACGGTCAATTTCTGTGTAGCCCGCCACGTATCTTGCGCGTAGTAGAACATCCTGTGCTGACGCTCTGCAGCGTCGACGCTGGTGCTCACGTACCGGCCTAGATTCGTGACGTCACCTAGCATGAACGTGGCCCAGTCCAAACCACCGACACCATCGTTCGACGTCGCCAGGTGGCTGAACGCGTACACACCAGTACGGTTGGAGTCGCTTGGGACGCGCAAGTTCTGGGCGTACCGAACATCAGCGCCAAACTTGAATTGGTGGTTGCCTTTCATCTTGGTGACGTTTGCCACCCATTGGAACTGCTGTTCGCTTTCAATCAGCGGACAGTTGCAACGGGCAACTCCTAAACCGTCGCCAAAGTTGCTTCCGACACCGTCCATGTCGAATTCGCCCAAACCTGAGGTGAAGTTGTCACCCATGTTCGCGTTCGGAATTCCGAAAGCAGTCATGGCGGCCTTGCCCGAGTCCGGTTTGTTGGTGACTGGGTTGTACTTGAAGTAGCCGAACCGGAAGTCTCCGAGCAATGTTGAACTGAACGTCTTCGTCACGCCGGCGGCCAGGCTGTAGTTGTGTACGTTGGAACTTCCTGCCAAACCTCCGGGGCCAAAACCTACTCCGCCGACGGCTCCAAGGCTGGGTTCACCCGAAAGAGAGAAGCGGTTCAAGCTGAACCGCCCGAAAACGGTCATGCTCTGGCTAGCCGCGAAATCGATTCGGGTGTCGAAGCTGTTTTGGTTGTAGGGACCAGCTCCTGCTCCAACGAAGTTGTTGGTTGGACCGCCGCTGGTGGGATCAGGGAAGGCCGCCAGCATCGCGAGAGCAGCGGGTGACATTGCGCCAACCGGAACTAGGAACTGATTCGGCACGCCACCGGTGCTGCCAACGCAATTCGCTAACGGAATCGACGTCGCCTGTCCACAAAACACGTTTCGGCCAGCGCCCGTATTGGGATCGCCAGTGGTGGGGTCATAAATGTAGTTCGACGGGTCGCCAAGGGTTCCATTTCCGATTTTTGGAGCGTAATCGCTGAAGTTGCAGAATGTTCCGCCCACCAGGCAAGTTTGTTTCAGCGCGAGCGTCGGGATGGATTCCTGGTTGCTGATACCGTTCTTCTGTCGCGTGGTCTGATAATCGCCAAAGAAGAACAGCTTGTTCTTGATGATGGGACCACCGATCGTTCCGCCGAACTGTTGCCAGCGAGACGAAGGAATCAGCTTGCCGGTGACGGGATCTGGTTTGAATTGCGTAAACGGATCGCGCGCCGCCAACGCATCGGTTCGACGAAACCAGAATCCGCTCCCGTGGATGTCATTACTTCCAGACTTGGTCTGCACGGTCACTACGCCAGCGACGGCTTTCCCGAACTCGGCGTCATAGTTTCCGAGGGTGATTTTCGATTCCTGGATTGCATCGAGGTTTGGATTCACTACGATGATTCCGAGGATTGGATCCTGGTTATCAGTTCCGTCGAGCTCAAATGCGGTACCGCTGAAGTGCTGGCCGTTCACGAAAATCTGCTGGCCGCCTTGCGGGTTCTCAGTTGCAGCGTGGCTCCATCCCACCAGTTTCTGAGTGCCGGGGGAGAGCAATTCAAAAGAAGTGAAATTGCGGTTCAGGATGGGGGCGTTCGCGATCGCTCGCTCGTTGAATTCGATGGCGACGTCGGCGCGGTCTGTCTTTAATTGTGGCGCTTCGGCAGTGACTTCCACCTGCTCGCTGGCCGAGCCGACCTGGAACTGCCCGTCAACGCGTGCGCCGGTGTCGGCAGAAACTTGAATGTCCTTGAATTGGAGGGTCTTGAATCCTTGGCCCTCGACGCGGACGGTATAAGTGTCGGGGATCAGGTGGGTCACGGCGTAGTTGCCGCTCTCATTCGTCGTTTCGCTAAACGACGTGTTTTTCGTCTGGCTCGTGACGGTGACCTTAGCCCCGTTCACTGCCGCCCCGGACGGATCAGTCACTGTGCCCAAAATGCTTCCGTATACGGCCTGCCCCATGGCGGCCGGTATCCCAAAAACGCACAGTAGACTCAGCGCTGCCAACGCGATCCATACTGACCGTTTCATGAACTTCCTCCTCGACTTTCGAACAGAAACCCAGTTTGCCCCAGAAATGCAGAGGTTCTACTTGACGGCGTGGTGTGCAGTCGTAATACAAAACTATTAACTGGATTAAGTTTCACTAGGTCTGATACTGTTACGGGAACAAAGTGCCGGTTTTCCAGTAAGTTAACCGCGTCTGTTACTTCTGGGTTCTATGGCTGTAACACATACTTTCGCGATCGGTCGGGAGCAGTGCTTCCAGCAAATAGAGAGGCTTACAAAAAGCCATATCCTGCACGGCTCCGAATCCCTGTGCAAACTCCTCCGCTATCTGGCGGAACATTCCCTCGACCACCCCGGGATTGCGCTGAAGGAATACCAGATTGCGACTGAGGTTTTGGGGAGGCCGACGGGATTCGATCCGCAAAGCGATTCCACCGTCCGCGTGCAAGCAGGGCGGCTGCGCGTCAAACTTGCCGAGTACTACGCCCACGAAGGCGTCAATGATCCAATTCTGGTCGAGATTCCAAAGGGATCGTATGCCTTGTCATTCCATCTGCGGGTGCGATCGGAGAGCGGCGCGACTCCAATCGTGGTTGAGCCCAAGGAAACGCCCCGGCCAGTTGCTGTTCCGAAACAGAGTTGGTCCGTGGCGGTTGTGGTCCTCTCTGTACTGCTGGCCGCTTCATTCATTACGAGCGCGATACTGCTCTCTCAAAGGCAACGGACTCCGACCGCTACTTCAGCCGAACCTGTTCCCCAGGCGTACCAACTCTTCTGGAGTCATTTTGTAACGGGTGCGGCACAGCCCTGGGTCATTTTCAGCAATGGAAGCTTCGTAGGGCGTCCCGAGACGGGCATGCGCTATTTCAATGCGGCGACCGACCAGCGCACATTCATCCTTGATCACTACACGGGGGTGGGAGAAGTACTGGCGATTCACCAACTCGATCGCGTCTTCTTTATGTTTAACCGTCCTCTGCGCGTGAAGCGCGGAGCATTGTTCTCCCTGGATGACGCCAAGAACAATGATTTGATTTTTGTAGGGTCGCCTTCCGAGAATTTGACGCTTGGCGATATTCCCGGTACGCGCGAGTTCACCTTCCGGCGTCTTGATAACGGCCCGCGAAAAGGCGACCTCGGGGTTTTCAACGCCCATCCTCTGCCCGGGGAGCCAGCGTTCTTTCTTGCGACTCCCGCCAATCAGCCGACAGTCGACGACTATGCCGTGATCAGCCTGCTTCCGGGTCTTGATCCGACACACTCAATTCTGATTCTTGCAGGAAACTCTACGTTTGGGACGCAGGCTGCCGTGGAGTACGTCTGCCGTGAGGACGATCTCAAAGAGCTGCTGAGACGTCTGAATGTCTCGAAGGAAAGTGACCTCAAGCCGTTCGAGGCTCTCATTCACGTGAAGATCACTCACGGCGTGCCGATGATGACGCAGCTCATCTCAACGCGCAGCCGGCAGTAGCCCGACCACCCGGCCGACACCTGGTTGCGGTAATACGGATCACTTCGTCGGCATCTGGAGATTTGGATCCAACTCTCCTGCCTTCTGGAATTCCTTTGACGCCTCTTCCCTCTCGCCCTTCTGCGTCAGAGCAACAGCCAGTTCGAAGTGCGCAGCGGCGTACTTTGGTTCTGAATTGATGGCGGAGCGGAATTGAGAAATCGCGCCTTCGAGATCGCCTGCGCCCAGCAGGCGCTTGCCTGAATTGGTAGCGACCTTCGCGGCTTGAAGATTGTTCACTGATGCCGCGATGCGAGCGCCCTCTTTTGCCTCCGCGGCCGCGCCTTGCGAGTCTCCCAACTGCCGCAACACGCCCGCCAGCGTTGTATGCGCTCCGGCAAAATCCGGCTGCAACCGGATCGCCTCCTTCAACTCCGCCGCGGACTCCGCAAGTTTCCCTTGCTGCTTGTAAACCGTGCCGAGGGTGTAGTGGGCTTCCGCATAGTCAGGCTTGCTCTGCAAGGCACTCCGCATTTCTTCCGTCGCCTTGTCAAAATCTCCGCGCTGCCAGTACAGAATTCCAAGTGTGTAGTGGGCGTCAGCGAGGTCCGGCTGTAGGCGGATTGCCTCCTGAAACTCGAACGCGGCTTTGTCGAGCTGATCTTTCAATTTGTAGGCGAGTCCAAGGTTGTAGTGAAGGGCAGGATTGCCGGGCGCGAGCTTGAGTCCGGCCTGCAACTCGGTCACAGCCGCATCAAAATTCGCCAACTGGATGTAAGCGATCGCCAGGTTCCCGCGCAGTGTTCCGTCGTCAGGACGGAGTTCCGCTGCCTTTTGGAACTTTGGAATCGCGCCTTCGGCATCCCCCTTCTGTACCAGCGCAAGGCCGAGATTGTCGTATGCCTCTGGATCTTGCGGCCGTGACTGTACGACTTTGTTGAATGCCGCGACGGCTGTATCGATTTCGCCCGCGCGCTGGCTCGCCATGCCAAGCTCGGTCTGCAACTCGGTCCAATCCGGCTTAAGCGCCGCACACTTCTTAAACTCATCAAGAGCTTCCGGATTCTTTGCCTGCGCGGTGAAGGTTTTGGCGAGATAGTAATGAGCTGTCGCATCCTGCGGGGCGAGTTTCACCGCGGCGCTGAGCTCATTCTCCGCGTCATCGAACTGCTGCTGCTGAAGGTAGACCACTCCCAGGTGAAAGTGGGCAGACTCCAGATTGGGAGCGAGCCGCAGCGCCTCCTTGTACGATGCCGCTGCATCGGGAAGTTGATTTCGCTGGGCGAGGAGCGTTCCCAATTCGTCCCGTAAATCAGGCCGCTCTTTCGCCAACTCCACGGCTCGCCGCATCTCTAAAAGCGATTCATCGCCGGAATGCTGACTCAGAATTCTCGCCAGGGTCCGGTGCGCCTCGGCATTTTGAGGCGCCATCTTCACCGCCGTCCGCGCCTCTTGCTCGCCTTCCCCGGCCTTGCCCAATTGGGAGAGAACTCCTGCGAGGGTCAGTCGCGCTTCGAGGAATGACGGCTTTGATTTCAACGCTGCGCGCAGATGTGGCAGAGCAGTGTTTGGATCTCCTTGTTGTGCAAGCACCCAACCGAGTGCGCCCTGCGCGGCGGCATCCGAAGGTGCGAGACGAACGGCTCGTTCAAATTCTTTGCGCGCCGTAGCCAGGTCACCTTTCTGAAGCGCCTCCTGCCCACGCTGGAGAGCGGGCTGGCCCGGCGGTTTTGTCGCAGAGCCGGACTGAGCACGTAGAGCCTCGCTTCCGGCGGTGACCGCTATGCCGAAGAATAGAAGCCCGAAGAGTATTCGCGTCTGCATGCAGTGAGGAATTCGGAAGAGGTCAATGGTCCGCAATTCAGAAATTATAGCGAGTGCCATGCGCTGCGCGTCTTGTCAATCTTGCGATTGCGCGCTGGTGCTTATTTTTCAACGCGGCGGAAGGAGTGCGGCACAAACAATAAAGAGACGTAGCTGAGCCACGTCTCTTCGAGAAGTTCTTTGATTTTCGGTTACGGTGTGGTGCTGACCGTCTTCATTGTGGCGGAATCGGTCGGCTGGCCATGGCCCACGACGAAGAAATTGTGATCATACATGTTGCGGTACATTCGTCCCGCAATCTCGGCAGCCTTCGGACCGAACGTTGGACGTCCGCCCTGCAGGAAGATCACGACTACGATGCGCCCGACATCAGTGTTCGCGTAGGAAGCAAACCAGCCGTAGCGCGTACCTTCGTGCGAGCAGGTTCCGGTCTTGCCCAGGATCTCTTCTTCGTTGAAGTTGATCCGCAGTTTACGCGCGGTGCCGTACTGCACTGCGCCTGCCATGCCATCGGAAAGTTCCGGGATCACTGGAGCGATGTCGAGCTGCCGCTTCACGCGCGGCTGGAAGTTCGCGACTTCCTCCGGCGTGGTCGGATGTTGCAAGTAATAGAGAGTACCGCCGTTTGCGATCGCGGAAACCATCGCACCAAGCTGCAACGGAGTCATCGAGACTCCCTCGCCGAACGAGCACATCTTGCCTACGCCGCCAAGTCGAGCTGGAATCTCCGCATCCGGATACGCGCCCAGTTGTTCACCCGGGATGTCATATCCGGCAAGCTCACCAAGTCCATACTGGTGTGCGTAGTAGGCGACCTTTTCGAACCCGAGCTTGCGTCCAAGCGCCTCAAAGTATGGGTTGTTGGAGTGGGCCAGAGCGGTCGTCAGATTCATGCGGTAGCGGGGACCGAGGGAAACCGGGGTTTCTTTTGAAACGAGGCCTTCGCTTAACGCGGCTAGAGCAACCGAGAGCTTGATTGTTGAACAGGGCTGAGCGCCGCTGGAGAGCGCCAGCTTCTGGTTGACCATCGCCAGGACGCGTCCGCTGGTGGGCTCGATCGCTACGACCGTGCCGTTCATATTGCCGAGCGCATCGACGGCAGCCTGACGGACGACCGGATCTTCGCCGGCAGTATTGTCGCCATTGGCGATGTCTTCCGCGAACGAACTCATGGTGAAACGCTCGTAATAATGACGGCGACGGCGCGTGGTCACCGAAACCCGGCGAACCGTAGCGGAACTGCGACTGCGCGCCAGGTGGTGTAAGCGGCGGCGCGTGCGCTGCGTTTCACTGACTTTCTGAGATTTCGATTTCGAGGGGGTACGGGTGGCGATACGGGCGGCCCAGCTGACGCTCACCAAACTGAGGCAGGCGCAAAGGACCAAAACGAGACGAAGAAGGCTTCCCCTAAACACTGTATGTTCACTCCCGGAATCTATGTACTTCGATGCAAGCTCACTGCCAGCGGGCGGTAACCTTACCCTTTCGCCTGACTGTGTTGATAGTAAGAGAGTTAGCACATTTCAGGCAATGAAAAAGTTTCGATCTGAGCAAACACTAATTTTTCTGCAAGCCATTATGGAACAAGGACATAAGTAGCGATTACCGGTGGTCAGACGCCTTCGGTAATGGGTTACCTCGTTACTCGAAAGGTACCCCAAGAAGTGCAAATGTCTGCACACACCGAGCGATGCGCAGTGAGCCGTGAGCTTTGAGCAAATTCTCTAATTTTGCTCATTGCTCAAAGCTCATCGCTCATGGCTCGCGGCTACATCACTTCATTTCTCTTTCGCAGGAACGCAGGTACGTCAAGATCGCTCTGTTCGAAATTGTTCACCATGGCGCTGCGCATGGTTTCGAGTGAGACGACGTCGGCCGCAACCCGATCCGCATGCGTCATGGGCGGGGCGACTGGCAGCTCTTCGACGTAGGGGCGCTCGTCGACCATCGGCTCAGACATGATGTGTGGCGAGATCGGCTCAGGCATGGGTTCGTCTTCCATGACGGGCTGGGGGAACTCCATCGCCTCTTCATGGATGGCGGCAAACGAAGTTCGCGTCTCCTGATGACGCGGACGACCGACAGGCATTTCCTTGAATCCCGTTGCGATCACGGTGATCTTGACCGCATCCTTCATCTTCTCGTCGAGCACAGCGCCGAAGATGATGTTGGCGTCTTCGTGCGCAGCGCCCTGAATGATCGAGCACGCCTGCTGCACTTCCGCGAGTTTGAGCGAGGTCGATCCGGTGATGTTGATCAGGATGCCGCGGGCTCCGTCGATCGCTCCGGCTTCGAGCAGTGGAGAGGCGATCGCGCGCTGAGCGGCATCGATGGTGCGACGCGCGCCGGACGCAGAGGCCGTGCCCATCACCGCGTATCCCATGCGCGCCATGATCGTCTTCACATCGGCGAAATCGCGGTTGATGATGCCGGGGATCGTGATGATGTCGGAAATGCCCTGCACGCCTTGGCGCAGGATGTCATCGGCGATACGAAAGGATTCAAAGAAGCCGGCGTCTTCGGCGACGCCCAGCAACTTCTCGTTAGGAATCACGATCGTCGTGTCGACCGACTCCATGAGTTCGGAGATGCCGCGTTCGGCCTGCTGCATGCGGCGCTTGCCTTCGAACGAGAAAGGCTTGGTCACGACGGCAACGGTGAGCGCGCCCATCTCGCTCGCAAGCGACGCGATGATGGGAGCTGCTCCTGTGCCGGTTCCGCCGCCCAGGCCGGTTGTCACGAACACCATGTCGGCACCTTCCAGCGCTTCTATGATCTTGTCGGAGTCCTCCAGCGCAGCCTTGCGCCCAACTTCCGGATTGGCGCCGGCGCCAAGACCATTGGTCAGTTTCACGCCGAGCTGTAGCTTCACTGGAGCGTGCGACATGCGCAGCGCCTGCAAGTCCGTGTTGGCGACAATGAACTCGATGCCCTCCATTCCGGCATCAATCATGCGGTTGACCGCGTTGCCGCCGCCTCCACCTACGCCGATGACTTTGATCTTGGCGTCGTTGCGGGCTTCTTCGTTAAAGCTGATGCGAATGTCGTTGCTCATGTGCTGACTCCTCAAAAACAAAGTTTCAAGGTTTCAGAGTTTCAGAGTCTTTGTAACGTTGAAACATTGAAACCTTGCCTTACGCTCCCTTTCCTACAAACATCGCTTTCAATCTCGATCCGAAGCCACCTTCCTGCAATCCGCGCGCGATTCGCGCTCGTTGTCCGTAATTCACCATTCCGAGGACTGTGGCGAACTCCGGCTCGGACAGCGTCGAGGGCATCTTCGCCAAGGGCGCCGGCCATGAAAGACGCACGGAGCGGCGTACCGAAGATTCCGCGACATCGAAAATTCCCGGCAAACGCGATGCGCCTCCGGTGAGAACAATTCCGGCGATGCAGACCTCGTACATGCCGCTCTGGCGCAGGGCGTCGCGCATCATCTCGAAGAGTTCCCGGGCCCGCGGCTCGAGGATTTCAGCGACCAGACGCTGCGGAAGCAGACGCGACGGACGATCGCCAACGGAGGGCACTTCTACTTCATTTCCTTCCGGGATCAAAGTGACCACCGCGCTGCCGTAGTTCTTCTTGATCTTCTCCGCATCGGCGAGAGGCGTGCACAAGCCAACGGAAAGATCGCTGGTGAAGTGATCGCCGCCGACCGGAATCACTCCTGTATAGGCCACAGCTCCCTGTTGGAAAACGATGAGTTCTGTCGATCCTGCGCCGATGTCGGCGAGGCAGACGCCGAGCTCGCGCTCGTCCGACCGCAGCACCGAATCAGCTGCGGCTAATGGCTCGTAGACCGTGTCGTCGACGTGAACGCCAGCCTTGTTCACCGCCGTAATCACATTCTGCGTGGCGCTGGTCGCCGTTGTAACCATATGGACGCGCACTTCGAGCCGTGCCGCCATCATGCCCAGCGGATCATGCACGCCGGATTGGTCGTCGAGAATGAACTCCTGGGGCAGCAGATGCAGAATCTCGCGATCGGCGGGTAGTGGGATCGCCCTCGCGCGTTCGACCGCCTGCTTGATCTCATCGCGCCCGATCTCGCGCGGACGCGTGCCCAGGCTGATTCCGCCATGGCTGTTCACCCCGCGCACGTTCGCGCCACCCACTCCAATGATGGCGTGCTCGACCGGAGCTCCCGCGATATCCTCGGCGGCTTCCACCGCTTTCTGGATCGACGCTACGGCCTTGTCGAGCTCGACGATGACGCCCTTGCGCGATCCCTTGGAGTCGGCAATGCCGTGGCCGCGATAGCGCAATCCCGCGTCGGTCACCTCAGCCATCAACGCACAGGTCTTCGCGCTCCCTACATCGATCGCCGTGATGAAGCTTCCCTGCTGATTCGCCATTCGTTTATGAGTTCCCTGACCTCAATCAAATTTGCTTACTGTTTCGCAACTGCCGGACTCGGCTTCGGACTCGATACGCTCGCCGTCACCGCCGCCGAAGGCTTCTTTACTGCCGGATGCGACACCGCGCTCTTCGCGGGCGCAGAACGAGCTCCGCCTTTCGCCGCGGACGCGTGCTTGATTTCTTTTTTCGCGGCCGGCCTGGAAACCTTGACCGCGGCCTTCTTCGGCTTAGGCTTAGCGACAGTCTTCTTCGTAGTCGCCGCCTTCAGATCTAACTTGTTGGGACTTAGCTCGAACACCGGCTTTGGAATTGACTTGTCGTGCGGATTGATCTTCGAGATCAATGCCGCCGGCTTCACGCCCGCCGCAAACGCCGCCTTCACCGCAGATGCGGTCAACTGGGCCTGCTTCGGCTTTCCTTCCATGTCGGGATTCACGATCACCTGGTTGTCATATCTCAGGTTGACCGACTCGAGCTTCTGGAACTGCTGCCGCCATTCCTGCACATGGGTGACGTAGATCTTGTAGCGCTTGAGGTAGTCGGTGGACCCCAATTCCACCAGAACATCGCCAGCCGGATCGTTTACCCGGACCTTCAGGTTCTCGAGATCGGAAAGATCGACTTCGCTCAGATCCTGGGAGTAGCGCGCTCCGCTCGAGTCGAGATCCTGCACCAGCTGGTTGTACGCCTTCATCCGCGGCAGGCGCGTCGACAGAGGCTCGCCCGGATACATCCCGAGAATTACCGGAAAGGAGTATTTATGTTTCTGCGGCAGCTCCATCAGAGTGCCGATGGCATCGATGAGAAAGATCCGCGGACCGACGCGCGCAAACGCAACCGGTGTCCTCTCGTGGATCTCAACCTTCAGGCGGTTCGGCACGAAGCGCATCACGCTGGCCGACTCCACCCACGGAATCTGTTCGAGTTGCGCCTTTTGCTGTGCGAGGGGCACAAAGAAGATGTTGCGCCCGATGTCGGCGCCCATTACTTCCATGATTTGTGCTTTGGTGACATTCTGCATCCCGTCCACATCGATGTCGTCGCTCGACTCGATACGGAAGCGCCACGAATGCTCACCGTAGTGATAAAGGGCGGCGGCGCCAGCGGCGCCAGCACAAAGAACGAGCACAGCAACCGATCCCCACAGCAGACGATTGGCAGTCTTTTTGGGAAGCGAACTGCGGCGGGCGGGGACGCGCTTTTGTGCGCGCAGAAACGGGGATTCCTCGTCTACATCCAGGTCCACAAGGCGTGCATCATCGAGCTCTTCGCGGGGTGATTCGTCGCGAGCGAGCTGACTGGGCCTGTACAACTCCTCCTGCATGATGGTGGAACCGCTTTTTCTCGCCATCAACCGGAAGTTGTCGTGAGGAATCGCTGAGCTTTTTCACTATAGCTGCATTTCTCGAAATGAGATAGACCAAATTTCTAAGGTTTTGCACAGGCAGGAACCGTTTTGTGTACGAGCACGAGAGTGCTAGAGCAGTCTGCTCGTTAGTCGTCGGTCGTCCGTCGTTAGCTGTGAATTGCCTTGGCACCATTTGTCATTCCGACAAGCGAACGAGGTGAGCGCGGAGGAATCTGCTTCGCGCTCGCGTCCAGAAACAGCAGATTCCTCGTCGCCTTCGCTCCTCGGAATGACAAAAGAAAGAATTCGGAATGACGACATCGTAGGGAACAAAAAAATTCGGGCGCGGCTTTTATTCCGCGCCCGTTTCCAGGAGGCAAAAAATCTCTAAACCGGTCCCGCACCGAAGGACTCGACATGCACTTCCGGGATCGCTGGCATCCTGATCATCGGCTTGGAAATATTCACGCGCACTCGCGGGCAAACCACGTGGGGCGCATGCACCATCACTGGAGTAAAGGCAACTTCGGGAATCCTCACCGTGGCCAACCGCGCTTCCACTTGGGCGCGCTTCGCTTCGATCCGCTGCAACCGTGCCACTTGTCGGTCCGTCATGACCTGGACCCGGGCCAACTCGGCGCCGTGCATATCCATTTGCTCTTGCGCTTGCGCTATGGCTGCCGAGAACCGGCACGGCGTCATTTCTTGCGGACCGGCCACATATCGCGCCTCGGTTAAGAATTGGTCGGAGCGCCCTGTTGCCAATGCCCAAACAGCGCTCGTGTTATATCCGACCTGATCTACGACGCGGTGCGCCCACCGCAAACCGCCGTCGTGATAACTCGCATTTAATCCGGCTGCCAGAACCGCTACGGCTAGCCACCCCCATGCTTGCGCCATTTTCATTGCCTTAACCCCTTACATATCAATAGACGGAACCCTTTTCGATCGGTTAGCAAAGAAAGATACGGGCTGAGAGGTTTTCCGGTTCCACAAAGTTGGCGAAACAGGCTACATTTCAAATACTGCCGCCAGTCCTTGGGGAATGGGCTATAGTAGGGACCTTCGAGGGTTGCCGTGCTTCAACGCCCCCGGATCTTTCGCCTCACGGGCTCCCTGCTCGTCATCGGGCTTGTTTTCCTGTTGCCCGCAGCATTTCCGCAGTCGCCTCCACCGCAATACCGGCTCAAAGTACTGAGCGCGAAGTATCTACCGAAGCAAGACCGAATCGAATACAAACTAGCCAACAATGGTGAGGCCTCAGTCACGGCGTATAGCATTCAAGTTTCGGTCTCCGTTGACGGGAAGGATGCCACCATTCATGGAAGCCCTTTTGGACAGCGTCACGATCTGCTGACGCCGGAGCTATTTCTCCAGTGTCAAAACGCTCCCGAGAACGCCAATGATGAGGACGCCCGCCCATGGGGTGACGACGTACACGTACCGCCCGGAATGATTCCGCCAGGGAAAGTCGTGGCAAGATCAATCCACGTGACCGGTCTGCTGGACGCGAGCATGCTGCAGCGCGGAACTCCGGACATCGATATCCGCGTAACTGGCATTATCTGGTCGGATGGACGGATCGATGGCTTATCGGACGTCCAAGTCATGCAGCGAATGCGGGACGAGTGGGAAGAAGCGTCGTACGAAGAAGGACAAGTTCTCACCGTCCTAAAAGAGCACGCCGCTGACTTCAATATTCAGCACCGCATTAACGAGGAAACGAAGGACCTGCATCATTTGATGGAAGGCTATCCGCGGGAGCGGCCCGTTCCACCGGATGAGCCAAATCAAACCCTCCACGTGGAGTCCCCGGGAGTCGTGGTCGAAATGGTGCAGGAACTCGATGAGGCTGGGTATTCGCCGAATCCCGAAGCGAGAATATCGTTCTTGACGGATTTCAGAACGTGCATGCACGAGCTTCGTCCGAAGCTCCAGGCTCGGGAGAAGGTCGCCCGATAGTGAACGAAGCGCGACTCACCGTTTGAATGTGGGTTGTAGTCACAAGGGGTGTTGGCTATGTCACTCCAGATCGTCCTGGCGCTCGTCGCGTCGTTTCTAACTCTTTGGCAGGCGGATCGTCCTCCGGATGCTCTTGCTTTGATCAACAAAGTGAGCCAGCGCTACGCCGAAGCGAAGTCCTACCACATCGAAGCCATCGAGGAACGCTCTGCGACGTCGGAACTGAGCCGCTCTTGGCAGAAATTCATGATGACGGCGATTGTCATGCCCGATGGGCGTTTCCGCTATGAGGGATTCTCTACCGTAGGCAAAAGCTTTCTGATCTCTAACGGCAAGCAGGAATGGGAGTATATCCCTGGAAGGAAGGCGTACACCCAACAGAATCTGCCGACTGAATCGTCGGCCACCAGACCGATCCATGCTCCCGAAGGAGTTATCGCTCAGAATGCCAAACAGATCGTTGTCAGTCTCGCGCAGATCGCCGGAAATCTGAAATCCGCCAGCTATCTTCCGGACGAAGCGATCATCTTCGAAGACAAGAAGATCGATTGCTATGTTGTGCATGTCTCCGAACGCGACTTCAAGGCCCAGCGCCCCTTTTCCGCTCGAGAGTCTACGGTTTGGATTGACAAAGCACGGCTGGTAATTATTAAGAGGACTGAAAAAGTGGAGCCCGTGACGAAGAACCCTGATGCTCCATGGCGAGTATTCAGCAGCGATGTGCTCACCACTTATCCCGTTGTGGATCTAAACGCACAGGAACCTGATTCCGTGTTCGCATTTGTGCCACCCAAAGACGCCGTCCGAGTGGAGGATTTCTCCGCTCCAGACAAGGGTATCGGCTGGCTGATGGGAAAGTTAGCGCCGGAGATTCGCTTCCGCGGGCCCGATGGCAAACTCACTACGCTTAGCAGCTTGAAGGGAAAGCCTGTATTTCTGGACTTCTGGGCGAGTTGGTGTGGCCCTTGCAACAGCGCGATCCCGGATCTGCTCAGCTTGTATGCGAAAACGTTGCCGCAAGGGCTCACCTGGATTGGCATCGATAGCGACACCAATCCGGACGCAGCTGAAAAATTCGCGAGGGCACAGAGTATCCCGTGGCCGAATTACCATGATGCCGATGGATCGATGGGAGCAGCATTTCTGCGGCAAACGATTCCGTTAGGAGTGCTTCTCGACGCGAACGGAAAAATTATCTTCTACAAACCGATATATCAGGTTAGCGAACTTCGTGGCGCCATAGCGACACTCGGGCCGCAATTCGCAACTGCGGTGGGAACGGGAGAGAACTAGCGCGCGACGCCGGATTCCTTCATCAGTTCCTTCAAATATTCCTGCCACACGGCCGCCCAGGTGTGGGTTCCGTGTCCATGCGTCTGGTCAGAGATTGGAATCAGCACGAACTTTCCGCGCGCGACGTGTTTGATCTCCCGCTCGGCGATTCCCAGTTCCGGCGGATTGATGAAATCATCGGCCGAATTCACAAACATCACCGGGATTTTGATCGTCTCCAGCTTTCCGGAAGGGTCATAGTTGCGCGAAGAATTGACCGCGTAAAGAAAATCGTTCGCATCGAGTGTCGCCGCAATTCGTTTCGTCGCATCGTCCAGATACTGGTCGGCAGCATCTCGTGTCGACAGGCTCCTCTGCATCACAAGCGGAGCGCTGCCCGCAATCAGTAAGAAGTCGGTCGAAATTTGCAGGGCAGCACGCGGTTGCGATGTATAGTCCCCATTTTTCCAGTCCGGATCCTGGCGAATGCCCTCAATCACCATGTTGCGCCAAAGCCGGTTGCGGCCGGCAATTTGCACCGGCAGACACGCCAGCGGCATGAGCGCATCCATAAACTCCGGATAGGTTTCGCCCCAGACCCACGAATGCATGCAGCCCATCGAAGTTCCCATCACGAGGCGCAGATGGTTAATCCCCAGACCTTTTTCAAGAAGGTCGTGCTGCGCCGCGATCATGTCGTCGTAGTCGTACTGCGGGAACCGCGCTCGCATGCCGTCGCTCGGCTTACTGGATTTGCCGTGCCCAATGTTGTCGGGCAGGATGATGAAATATCGATTCGCGTCGAGCGGCTGTCCTGGACCGAATAAAACGTCGGCGAATTGTGGGGACAGGAATTGATGCCCCGTCCCGCCGGTGCCATGCAGGATGAGCACGGCATTCGTCGTTTTTCCCGTCGCGTCCCGCTCCGGCTTCCCCAAGGTCGTGTAGTGCATGCGAAGTTCAGGAAGGCTCTCGCCGGATTTAAAGTGAAAATCGTGAAGAACATAATCACCCTCGGTGCTGGCTAATCTTGGCGCAGGCGATGTCTGGGCCTGTGCGATCCACGCACAAACGACAATGGCGGGGAAAATAACCGCATCTCGAAAGCGAATCATAGGAACAATCCTCGTCAGTAGCTGGCGAGCGTATTACGCTCTGGCAGACGCCGCTTCGCGTTCTTTCAGGTTTTGCAGAATCATCGGGCCCAACTGCGAAACGCTGCCCGCCCCCAGGGTCAGAATCATGTCGCCGTCCTGTGCTGCTCCGGCGACGGCCTCGATTGCCGTTGGAAAGGAACCCACGTACTCGACCGGCTTTCCAATTTTCTCGCGGATCTGGCTCGCAAGAATGTCTCCAGTGACACCTTCAATCGGCGGCTCGCTTGCGGCATAAATATCCAGCACTAAAAGAGTGTCAGCACCGCTGAATGCAGTCGTGAATTCTTCCATCAGATCGCGGGTGCGGGTGTAACGATGGGGCTGGAAGATCACATGGATCTTGCGGAACCCGCACTGTCGCGCCGCAGCGAGAGTAGCTTTGATTTCGGTCGGATGGTGTCCATAATCATCGACGACGCTGATGCCCGCAGCCCGACCCTTCAACTGGAAGCGACGATCCACTCCGCGGAACTGATCGAGCGCCGAACGAATTGCGTCAACTGGAATATCGAGGCCCACTCCCACAGCAATAGCTGCCGTCGCATTCAGCACATTATGTGCGCCGGGCACATGTAGAGTGAACTCACCGAGATCCGCGTCGCGATAACGGACGTGAAAACGATTCAGTGGGTGCCCCATTTCTCCCTGATTTTGGGAGAAGTGGGGATTTTGACTTTGACCCGTCCCCGTTTCCCCCGGCTTGATCCAGAAATCCGATCCGCGTTTCGTCCCGTAAGTCACAGTGCGCCGCTGCACCTGCGGCAAAAGTTTCCGCAGCAGAGGATCGTCATTACAAGCCACGATTATTCCGTAGAACGGCACGCGGTCCATGAACTCCACAAACGTATTCTTCACATCGCGCATGTTGCGGTAGCAATCCATGTGCTCGCGGTCGATGTTGGTCACCACAGAGAGAATGGGCGAGAGTTTCAAGAACGAGCGGTCGCTCTCATCGGCTTCGGCAACGAGATACTGCGACTTGCCCAGCCGCGCGTTCGAGCCCATGGCGTCGACCCGGCCTCCAACCACCACGGTCGGATCGAGCCCTCCCGCTGCCAGAACCGCAGCCACCATCGAGGTCGTCGTGGTCTTGCCATGCATGCCCGCGATCGCGATCCCGTATTTCAGCCGCATTAACTCTGAAAGCATTTCGGCGCGCTGAATCACCGGGATATGCAGTTTGTGCGCCTCGGTGACCTCGGGATTATCTTTTGCGATGGCAGAACTGGTAACGACAACTTCGGCGCCCACGATGTTCTCGGCGCGATGCCCTTCGAATGTGATGGCGCCCAGTCCAGCGAGGCGTTGCGTGACCGCGGAACTCTTCAGGTCGGAACCGGAAACTTTGTATCCAAGGTTAAGCAGGACTTCGGCGATGCCGCTCATGCCGATCCCGCCAATGCCTACGAAATGAATGCGTTGTATTTTCGCGAACATAAAATCAACTTCCGGGCCACGTATTTGCGTGGATTAACATGATCCAAATGCGAGACGGTTACTTGACGGCCATCAGACAACATTCATGCCAGATTCCGGGCACGCCATCGACTTGATAAAGTTCATCGCCTCCGTGATAAAACCCAACCGACGTAATCGTCCCAGTCTTATCCGCGTACCCAAGCTGCTCGGGCAGTAGTTTATTGTGAAGTTTCCAATCTTCTATGAAGCTTTCGAGAAAAATCCGGTCCGCGATTTTGACAAGAGTGCCCACCGGATACTCTTCGCAATAAGGCCCTCTGCTTTTTCCCATATCAAAACCTGTCGGCCGATCCGCGTTGATCCTCATGATCGGCGGAAGAGAAGTCAATTCCCGCCACTCGCGCGGCCATCGCCGCAATGTCGCTCGCCGCATTCGGATGCGACAACGCCCGCGCGGCCTGGCTCATCTGCATCAAGCGCCGCGGATCCTGCAACAGCGTCGCGATCGTTTCCGCCAGCCAGACACCTTCTAGTTTCGATTCCTCGACCACGACCGCTGCGCCATGCTTTGCAAGCGCCTCGGCATTCACGCGCTGGTGATCGTCCGCCGCGCGCGGGAACGGAACAAATACAGCCGGCTTCCCTGCCGCTGCGATTTCGGCTACCGTGCTTGCTCCCGACCGGCAAACGACGAGGTCTGCTCGCGCAAATGCTCCCGGCATGTCTTCGATGAACTTAAAGACCTCGGCAGCCTCACCGTGCGACTGATACGCTGCCAGCGCGTCATTATAGTCACGCTCGCCCGTCTGATGAATGATATGAATCCCCGGCGCTTCGCGCTGCAATACGGGCAAGCAGCGAAAAACCGCCTCATTGATGGCGTGTGCTCCCTGGCTCCCTCCGAATACCAAAACCGTCGGAGTGCCTTCGCGCTTCCGGGGAATTTCGAAGAACGCTTGCCGCACAGGAACTCCGGTGACCTCGCAGTGACGAAAGTATTTCGCAGTCTCTTCGAAATGCACCGCCGCGCCGGACACGAATTTCGCCACAACTCGGTTGGCAAAGCCTGGAACCACATTCGGCTCAAACGCCAGCGTTGGAATGTGCTTGATCACGGCTGCAAGCATCGCCGGGCCAGAAGCATATCCACCGACGCCGATAACCACATCGGGGGCGAATTCATTGAGCATCCCGGACGCTTGCCATATGGCGCGAGGCAGATCAAAAGAGGTCTTGAGGCGCGTTACCAGGCTGACATTTTTCAGGGCCCCCACACGCACAAGTTGCAGCGGGAATCCCGCGGCCGGAACCAGGCGGTTCTCGATTCCGCGCGCCGTGCCGATGAACAGGCATTCGGCGTTATAAGTTTTCTTCAACTGATTCGCGATGGCGAGTGCGGGAATAACGTGCCCACCCGTCCCTCCGCCCGCCAGAATTGCTCGCATGTTTTGACTATAAATCACCTCAGCGACTGGCATCGTCCACATGGACCAGAGGAGTTAGAGGGCTTCTCCTGGCGGCTTAACGTCTCTCAACGCAATGATTTAGAAGGGCTCCTTCCGCTCAATCATCCCCCGAATCTCCAAAGTAACCTACCCGTTAGTGTAATTGTTGACAACGGCGCCAATACTTAGAATGAACGACACTCCCCGCCAACAATGGGGCGAAACCAGATCGCTGATCTGACAAGTTTCTGCCAATACATTTGGCTGTGCACAATGATTTCCGACCCTTCATCGGACAGGCTCAGATTACCCGGATCAACCAGATGACAAGATTTGTAAAGGCGCACGTACTCTTCGCCTCTTTGATGTGCCTCGTAGTGCTGAGCGCTTGCGGCTCAGGCGGCTTCGCGCCGGGCGTTGGCGGACAGCTGAAATCGATCGTGATCACCCCATCCGGCCCATCCGTTCCGTTGGGAGAAACCCAGCAATTCACGGCGACCGCCCACTACCGCGATGGGAAGACCGCGGACATTACTGCCTCGGTCACCTGGTCTTCCTCGAACACTGGCATAGCGACGATTTCGGCTTCCGGATTGGCGAACACCCATTCCACCGGATCAGTCACAGTCAGCGCCACAATGTCGGGAGTCACTGGCCAAGGCACGTTCACAGTAGGCGACGCCGCTTTGGTCTCGATTGCCGTAACTCCTGCCAATTCGCAACTGCTCCTCGGCACTCTCAACCAATTCACGGCCACCGGGACATTCACCGATCAAAGCACGAAGGACATCACTTCAACCGTCACCTGGGCTTCCTCGAATTCCGGCGTGGCATCAGTCAACGCCAGCGGCGTTGTAACCACCCTCGCTGTGGGTTCACTGACAATTTCGGCGACCTCTAGCTCCATCAGCGGGAGCACGTCAGCCAATGTTCAAGCTGCAACCTTGACCTCCATCTCCATCTTACCGGCAAACGGGAGCATCGCAAACGGGACGACCATCCAGTTCCATGCGCTGGCGAATTACTCCGACGGATCCACTCAGAACGTGACGCGCCAGGTCACTTGGGCCTCATCCAACACCGGCGTGGCTCAGATCCAAAATAATGGGCAATCGAAAGGTTTCTCTCCGGGGACAACGACGATTTCCGCGACCCTGGGCAGTGTTACAGGCTCCACCAACTTCACCGTGACGAATGCCACCATCGTGTCGATCAACGTCATTCCTCCGGGTCAGACGATTGCAATCGGCACCACCCTCGATTTCTCGGCTGCGGGCCATTTCAGCGATGGCACTCTCCAGGACATCACCAACGACTCCAACTGGAACTCTAGCAACACTGCTGTAGCCACGGTGGGAGGCACCAACACGGCCACTGCAGTCAGTCCGGGAACCGTAAATATTTCCGCCACGTTTAACGGGGTTACCGGTTCAGCACCGCTTACCGTGAGCACCGCGACGGTCTCTTCGATTTCCGTTACCCCGCCGACTGCGGAAATGGCGCCTAATACTTTCTTGAACTGTAATGCGACCGCCACGCTCAGTGATGGCACCACCCAGGTGATCACGGGTAACGCCACCTGGAGTTCATCGAACTCAGCCGTCGCCTCGGTCGACAACACCGGTAGCGTGAGCGCAATCGCCGCAGGTACCGCGACGATCTCCGCAACATTCGGTGGAGTCACCGGCACCAGCTCGATTGTGGTCAGTTCCCAACTGGCATCGATACAGATTTCACCGTCATCGGCGACCATAGCCGCGCAGACCGGAGTCGCTTTCACCGCTCTGGGAACGTTTGCAGATGGCAAGACGCAGGACTTGACTCAGTTCGCGTACTGGACGTCGTCTGCGCCCTCGGTTGCGACCGTCTACTTTGGCGATGCCACCGGCCTCAGCGCCGGAACCTCGACCATCGTGGCAGTATTCGACGGTCAGGGGGGATCGGCTCAACTGTCCGTCACTGGCGCAAAGGCCGCCTCATTGGTCGTATCGCCTGCGTCCGCCGCTTTGGAACAAGGCGGGGCCATCAAGTTCAAAGTCACGGCTAGATTCAGCGATGGCACGACTCAGGACGTCACGCGCTGGGTCACTTGGACAACATCCGAACCAGACGTGGCGATTATGACGTCGTCTGGCGTCGCACGAAGCGCCGCTGGCGGAAGTACTGCTGTGACCGCGACCATGAATGGTGTGAGCGGAACAGCCGTTGTGAGCGTTCGCTAGATGGCGGTGCCGGAGAATGACGAAGCGGCCCGGCTGTATCTACTGAAATGAAAGATCGAAGACGGAACAAAAAAGGAGTGCCGTGCGATTCTTAATCAACTTATCCATCCTCTCGGTCGTGATCGCTGCTCCTTTATTCGCGCAAAACGGGCCAGCACCGGCTGGCGAAAGCACGCCGGGTGACTTCTCTGTCGGCTACAGCTTTCTCGATCTGGGCTTTTCAGGAAAACCGGCGGTGCGTTTCAATGGCGTGGACGCCGGCGCGTCGATCAACATAAATCCGAGTTGGGCGGCGGCTCTGGATACCAGCTATTTTCACGCCGGACGTGACATCGAGTCCGGCCATGCCAGCTCGGTTCTGAACGCCCTCGCCGGCCCAGTGTTTACCGTCGCGAGAAGACGCGACTCTCGTGTGCTGGTTCGTGGACTTCTGGGCATGAGCGTAGTGGATGGCTCCGTCCCAGTGGATCAGGTCTTCTACCGAGGATGGCAATCGCGCTTTTCCTGGGATCTCGGGGCCGCTCTCGAACACAGTCTGTCGGCGTCCTATGCGGTTCGTTTCAATGTCGATTACCTGCGGACGCACTTTGTGAATACGACCGCAGCTATCGCGCCCCAGAACGGCATTCGTCTGGGCGCAAATTTTGTCTTCCGCATTTCTCCACGTCACGAATCCCACCGCATGGCCGAGGAAGCGAACTAGTCTCGCATGAATCAACGTTGACACCTGCCCTTTGATAGTCACTGCGGCAACCCGAGTCTACGGAGAAAGTCGGAATAGCGGAAATCGGTACGCAAGATTTCGAGACGGGGATCGACTTTACACCAGATGACCCGTGGGCAATGGAGTCGCATCCCATCGTCTAATCGAGCGAAAGCAGCTTCATATTCTCCCAGTGCAGCAAGTGTTACGGCGACGGGTACAGGTGATACATACGTTTCTATCGAGTATTGTTCGAGTTGCCGGAGGACTACACGTGCATCATCGTGTCGCCCCGCAAAGGCGAATGTCCCGCTGAGGATGGCTCGAACCAGCACACTTCCTCCCGATGCCGCCCAAGCCTTTTCCAAGCTCCTAATGGCTTCGTCAAATCGCCCTTCGCGTTCGTACACCATTCCAGCAAGCAGATGTGCGGGGAAGAAATCGGGGGAAATATCGAGGGCTTTCTTGCACTGCGTGAGAGCCTGACCATACTGACGAGCACAGTACATCACCTGACCCGCCGCAAAATATCCGACAGGCGCGAGTGGATCAAGTTTTATCGCTGATTCGGCCTCAACCGCGGCTCTATCGAACTCGCCTATAACGGTGAGTATCTCGGCGTAGATTTGATGCGCCCTCGGGTTACTGCCATTCAGATCAATCGCCTGCCTTAAGTTGATTTGGGCTTGCTCCCACCGCCAGTCGAAGCACATGTTCACACCACCAAGCACTGTTTGTGCGTCGGCAATTGTCCTGTCGAGTTGAAGTGCCTTTTCCGCAGCGGCTTTGGCTTTTGGGAATGCATCTTGCGGAACGAGAAACGTCCAGTAACCAAGCGGCAGATAGCAATCGGCAAGTGCGGCATGGGCAAGCGCATAAACGGGATCAGTCTCAATGGCTTGGTTGAAAAGTGCGATCGCCCCGCGCAAAGCATCCTCGCTTCTCTTGTTCCAGTAGTGACGTCCTTTGAGGTACAGATGGAATGCTTCCAAATTCGTAGTCTGTAGCCTCTTTGTCGCCTCGGACTCATCACTGGTTAATTCGCGCTGAAGGTGACCAACAATCTCCTTTGGAATCTCATCCTCGACAAACAGAATCTCGTCCAAACCGCGCCTGTACTGTTCGCCCCATAGCTGCCAGCCATCTCCGACGTCGATGAGCTCCACTCCGATCCGAATGGTGTTCCCCCGCTGAAGTACCCGGCCAGTGACGACCGAACTTACCCCTAATTGTTTGCCGATACTGACCGCATCCCCAGTTCTCCCTTTGTAATGGAACACTGTGCTTCGCGCCATGACCTTGAGACCAGCCTTGCGAGAAAGGCTGGAGATGAGGACTTCAGCAATCCCGTCGCTGAGATATTCGAGTTCCGGGTGCGACCCGACATTTTCGAACGGCAGCACTGCCACTGAGACTGATTTTTCTTCGTCAGCATTCTTCGAAGATGCCGCCCTGTGTGAGCCCCCACGGTCTGATTCGATCATCCTCTTGATGCGTTTCAGATCGGCTCTCACCTCTAATGCGGACTGGCAACGCAGTTCCCGGTCCTTCTCCAAAGCCTTATTCACAGTGTCTTGCAACTGTGAAGGGATCTTGGGGTTGAGTCGAACTGAGAGTTCAGGTGCACGTTCGAGAATGGCGTGGAAGATAAGCGCAGCGGTATCGCCCTTAAATGGCAGCGTCCCGGTGCACATCTCATAGAGCACTGTCCCGAAAGAGAACAGATCTGTCCGTGCGTCGAGGTCCTTACCGCTGATCTGCTCCGGCGACATGTAAGCGACTGTCCCCAACGCGCTGCCGGGACTGGTTAGGTGTTCCTCTAACTCGACGGTGGGAGCGCTCAGGGCAACGTTCCCCAGCTTGGCGACGACCTTGGCCAATCCGAAATCGAGAATCTTCGCCTGCCCCCGGTCCGTCACGAAAATGTTCGCGGGCTTGATGTCCCGGTGGACGATTCCTTTCGAATGCGCGGACTCGAGTGCGTCTGTGAGTTGGATGCCGAGATCGAGAATGGTTTCGATTTCCAAAGGCTTGCCTGCGATCATGTGCCGGAGGGTCTGCCCTTCCAACAATTCCATCGCAATAAACGTCCTCCCATCAACCTCGTCAATGTCGTGGATGGTGCAGATGTTCGGGTGATTCAGAGAAGAGGCAGCTTTGGCTTCGCGCTGGAAACGGCTTAGAGCTTGAGCGTCAGCGGCGAGTTCGTCCGGAAGGAACTTGAGTGCGACATGGCGACCTAGCTTCAGGTCTTCGGCGTCGTATACAACACCCATGCCCCCGCCGCCGATCTTGCGGACGATGCGGTAGTGAGAAATGGTCTGCCCCACGGGTTGGGAAGTAGTGCCCACAGGGTGGGAATGGTAGGTCCAGACTTGAGGCAAGTCAACGTGGACCGCGCGTTTGGTGGCGTGGCAACAGTCAATTGTTGCAAAATCGCCACCCCGCTCATCATCGGTTAACAGGCACTCTCTCTGCGATCCTCCTCGACATAGCCGTCTGAGAACGTGTCTCCGCGTGCATCCGCGAAATCCGCGGAGAAAAAGCCTCTATTTCCCGGCCATCGCCGCCGGTAGCGGATTGTCCGGCCGCTCTGAGTCCCAGAAGATCGAAACGATCCAGTAGCGCTTGCCATCGTTGAGAATCTGGAACGAATTCACGCCGCGGGCAAACGGCTTCTCCCCGGGAGCGTGTCGGGATTCGTAACTGCTAAGCACCTGTGTCGCCCCTCCGTAGGTGTCGGGCTTGTTGACGATTCCGTTCTCATAGAAACCTTCCTTGGCGAAGGCCGCGCCGGCATCTCGCACGAACTCGTCTACTCCCCAGGAAATAATGAAAATCGCGCCGTCCTGCCCCTTGCCAACTTCTGTGAAGCGAGCTTGCGGCAAAAACAGAGACCGGAAGCGATTCCAATCACGCGCGCCCGCGGGACCCGAAATCGAGTCGTAAGCGGCGCGAACGATCGCATCCACTGACTTCACGTCATCCGCCTTCGGCGCCGGAACCTTCGCCGCCAATTCCGCCGCTGTGAAGTGAGGAGTTGGTGGCGCGGCTTGGGCCGTTTCAGATTGCTGTCCCGCAGCCCACAGAGACGTTGCCACCAACGTCACAGCCACGATCGAATAGGACCAACTTTGCCTCATGAGTTCACTCCTGGTACCCCCATTTCTCACGCGCTTTGTGCGCGAGAAGTGGGGATTTCGAGTTTTCCACAGAAAAATCTGAAGTCTTGTGACGCATAACCTTTACTCAAAACCACCGATCGCGCCAAGCTAAATCGTGTGCGCATGTCTCAGCACTGACGAAGAAGCAGACTCGGTTTCAGCGCCAGCGAAGAGACCGCAAGTGCTTATTTTAGAATATTTTACCTATAAGCCTTGTAGATGGAATACTTTGCGGACAGAAATGCGAACAAGGTCGCGCAAGTGCAATGAATGGAATATTTTAGCGATTTGATCCAAAAACAGAGGACGAATCACTCGGCTTGCTTGGTGATGTTCAGCAGCACGCCAATGCACGCCAGGGTCACGAACAGAGACGATCCGCCGTAGGAAACCAGCGGCAATGGAATGCCCTTGGTAGGCATCATGCCGAGCACGACGCTGATGTTGATGAAGGCCTGCAGAACGACCATGCTGGTGATGCCGACGGCGAGGTAACGTCCAAAGAGATCTTCGGTCTGCCACGAGGCGCGCATGCCGCGCCACAGGAAGATTGCAAACAGCGCCACCACGAAAACAGCCCCAACCAAGCCAAGCTCTTCGGCGGTCACGGCGAAGATGAAGTCGGTATGCGGCTCGGGAAGATAGAACAGCTTCTGCTTCCCTTCCATCAGCCCGGTACCGGTGATGCCGCCGGTGCCGACTGCGATCAGAGACTGGATGATGTGGAACCCGGTCTTCTGGCGGTCCGCATACGGATTGAGGAAAGCAAGGATACGGTCGCGCCGCCAGGCCACGTGAAAGATCAGAAGATAGAGCACGGGCAGCGACGCCGCGAAAGCGTATCCGAAGTAGCGCATCCGCATTCCGGCGACGTAAAGGATGCAGGCAGCAATTCCGGCGCAGGCGATCGCCGTACCGAGATCGGGCTGCAGGACGATCAGTCCGAGGAACATCAAGACCGGTGCGGCGGCTGGAACGAGAGTGTTGCGCACGTCGTCCATCGTCTTCGATCGGCCTTCGAGGAAGTATGCCAGGAACAGGATCAGAACCGGTTTGGCAAGTTCTGACGGCTGAAAGGAAAATCCCCCGGCGTGAATCCAGCGGTGCGTGTTGTGCGAGCGGTCGAGGAAGAAGACAGAAATCAGCAGCAGCGTGGTCAGGCCCATGAACGAGAACACCAGCGCCGGATGCTTGTAGCGCTTGTAATCCAGCTTCATGGTCACAACCATCGCGATGAGCCCGGCGACGGCCCAGATCAACTGCTTGGAGAGGAAGGCATACGGCGAGCCGAAGCGCTCGCGAGCCATCACGGCGGAAGCGGAAAAAACCATCACCAGCCCGACAAAGACCAGCAACATGGTGACGGTAAACAACCAGCGGTCGACACTCACGCGCTTCGCCATGGGGACACTTATTTCACCACGGGTCCTTGAGGAAGGCTTGTGGATTGTTGAGTTTCAGGTGTTGTCAGTTTTGGTTCGCGGGTCGCAGGATGCCTTTGTCATTCCGAAGCGCGAATTTTGCGCGAGGAATCTACTGTCCGGGGGGCAGACAGCAGATTCCTCACCGGCTATCATCGGTTCGGAATGACAAACTACTGTTTGGATTCTGCGAGGCCACTCACAATTTCTTTGAACATCCGGCCGCGGTGCTCGTAGCTTTTAAACTGGTCGAAGCTGGCGCAGGCGGGGGCGAGGAGCACAACATCGCCCGGTTGCGCGACGACATTCGCCCGGCGGATCGCGCTTTCGAGCGTCTCGGCGTGGACCAGTTCCGGACCGCCGTCTTTCTGGCTCACGATCTGCGATTCGATTTTCGCGGCCGCGGCGCCGATCGTGTACACCCGCTTCACACGCTTGCGCAGAAGATCGTTGAGCACCGTGTAATCGCTGCCCTTGTCTTTACCGCCAAGAATCAGGTGGATGTTTGCCGGGAACGATTCGAGCGCCTTGATCGTGGCATCGACGTTGGTGGCTTTCGAGTCGTTGTAGTAGTCCACGCCTTTGATGGTCGCGACGAACTCCAGGCGATGTTCGACGGCCTTGAAGTTGTGCACGGCCTGACGGATCTTCTCAGGCGCGCAGCCCATCAAGACTCCCGTGCACACCGCGGCAAGCACGTTCTCAAGATTGTGCGCGCCCTTGAGCGGGATATCGGAAACCTGCAGGATCTCGTGCTGGCCTTTGCCGTCGCGGAAGACAATAGCGCCGTCGCGAACCCACGCGCCCTGCTGCACTTCTTTCTGGCGGCTGAACCAGAAGACTGGCGCCTTGGAACTCTTCGCCATCTCGACGCAATTGAGGTCGTCGGCGTTGAGTACCGCGAAGTCGCTCGCGTGCTGGTTCTCGAACACGCGCGCTTTGGCCGCAGCGTAGATTTCGAAAGTGCGGTGGCGGTCCAGATGATCTGGCGTGACATTCAGCACGGCCGCGACTCTCGGGTGGAAACTCTTGATCGTTTCCAGCTGAAAGCTCGAGACTTCGAGAACGATGACAGTTTCAGGCTTGGCACGTTCGGCGAGCGAGATGGCCGGGGTACCGATGTTGCCGCCAACCAGCGTCGGAAATCCGGCGGCGGCCATGATTTCTCCCGCGAGCGTTGTCGTCGTCGTTTTGCCGTTCGATCCCGTGATGGCGACGATGGGTCCTGGGAGGAACTGAGCCGCGAGTTCGATCTCTCCTATGACGCTTTCGCCGAGCGAGCGCGCCTGCACCAGAGGCGGCGCATCGACGGGCACTCCCGGCGAGACGACGATCAGGTCCTGGCCCTGGAACGTTCGGTCGCCGTGCCCGCCGGTCTCGACCGCGATGCCGTGATCCAAAAGCACCGGGATTTCGTTACGCAACTCGTCGCCGCTCTTGGTGTCGGAGACCGCGACCTTGGCACCGTGACTTTTCAGGAACAAAGCCGAGGCTACCCCCGACTTGCCGAGGCCGACGACCAGCACGCGTTTTCCGTTCAGTTCCATGCAGAATTATTTGAACACAAACTTCTTGGCTGCGGATCAACGCGGATTCACGCGGATCAAAGATACTTCATCTGGCTTATCCGTGTGAATGGCCGCGAGGCGTTAGCGCAACTTCAGGGTTGTCAGCGCAAATAAGGCAAACACGAGCGACGAGATCCAGAAACGGACGATCACTTTCGACTCGGACCAGCCCAGCAGTTCGAAGTGGTGATGGATGGGCGCCATCTTGAAGATGCGTTTCTTTCGCAGCTTGTACGAGCCAACTTGCAGGATCACCGAGAGGGCTTCGATCACAAATACTCCGCCGATGAACGGAAGCAGCAGTTCCTGCTTGATGAGGACGGCGACTGTCCCGATGGCCCCACCGAGTGCCAGAGATCCGACATCGCCCATAAACACTTCGGCTGGATGAGCGTTGTACCAGAGAAATCCAATGGACGAGCCGACCATGGCCCCGCAGAAGATCGTCAACTCGGCGACCTGCGGCATGCGTTGTAGTTCGAGGTAGGTAGCAAATGTCGCGTGGCCGCTGACGTACGTCAGCACGGTCAGGGCACCGGCGGCGATGACCGTACAGCCGATCGCAAGGCCGTCAAGACCGTCGGTCAGGTTGACGGCGTTACTTGAAAACGTGATGAGCAATGTCACAAAGATCATGAATGGCAGAAATGCCAGCGGCCACAGCTGGGGATGATGTTCGAGGCTCTGCACCACCAGATCGGGATGGAATTGCTTGAAAAAAGGAACGATCAACCGAGTGGAATACAAGCCGCGCGCCTGCATGGCGATCAGAAGGGACGCCACGACGATGCCAGTCGCGATCTGCAATCCGAACTTCGCACGGGCGGTGAGGCCCAAGTTCCGGCGGTGCGTCACCTTGGTGTAGTCATCCGTGAATCCAATGGCAGCGTAGGCAACGGTCGCGAAAACGGCGATCCACACGAAGCGGTTGCTGAGGTCTGCCCAGAGCAACGTGGGCACAACGATTGCGATCACGATGAGCAGTCCACCCATCGTGGGCGTACCGGCCTTTTTCTGATGCGCCTTCGGGCCTTCTTCGCGAATGTACTGGCCGATCTGGAAATCACGCAGGCGATTGATGACGAGCGGTCCGACAATCAATGCAGTAAACAGGGCCGTTAAACTGGCGAACGCCGTGCGGAAGGTGACGTACCGGAAAATGCGGAACGGGGCAACGTAGTGTTGCAGCTTGATGAACAACAACCAATAGAGCAATCAGCCTCCGACGACACAACTCAGGTTTCAGCTATCAGCTTTCAGCCGTCAGCTTTCAGCTCAGTTGGCAATGAGCTATGAGCATTGAGCTAAGCCACCTGCCCTCAACCCTTTTTCCCCGAACCAAGCCGTGACTTCCAGACTTCCAACGCCTTTTCCAGTTTCACACCACGCGACGCTTTCAGAAGAACCACGTCTCCCTCTCGGCTTTCGCGAGCGAGCCATTCGCCTGCTTCTTCCGGGGTCGACACGAACTTCGCCTGGATCCCTGATCCGTTTGCGCCTTCGACCAAAGCCTGTGCCAGGCCCCGCACGCCGATCAGAACGTCGATCTTCTTTTCGGCAATGTGGCGGCCGGAGTCGCGATGCATCTGCTCTCCTGCCGGGCCGAGTTCAAGCATCTCGCCTGCTACCACGATGCGGCGTCCGGCCTTCATGGCAGCCAGAGCGTCGACCATGGCGTCGAGCGCTTTCGGATTGGAATTGTAGCAATCGTTGACGACGGTGATGTTACCCAACTGGAGAACCTGTCCACGTTTGTCGGCTGGGTGAAGGGTGGCGAGGGCGGCGACTGCATTGGCAAGTTTCATGCCGCGGGCAAGGCCGACTGAGATTCCGGCAAGACCGTTCCGGACATTGTGCTCTCCGACGAGAGGCAGGATGGCGTGCTCGCGTCCTCCAGGGGTTACGACGTCGAACTCAGAACCACCGGCCCCACGAGACTGAACGTTCTCAGCTCTGACCTCTGCGGTCGGTGACTGACCATAGGTGATAACGCGGCCTTTGAATCCGCGGCCGAACTGTGAGACGTACTCGTCGTCGGCGTTGAGGACGGCTGTCCCGTTAGCTGGGAGAGATTCGATGAGTTCGTACTTGGCGCGGGCAATGCCGGCGATCGAGTCGAAGAATTCAAGGTGTACGGGCGCGACAATCGTGACGACTCCAATTTCGGGTTGAGCGATTTGCGCGAGAGCTCGAATTTCTCCAGCGTGAGACATGCCCATCTCGATCACGGCGAGGTCATGCTCCGGTTCGAGTTTGAGAAGCATGAGGGGCAGCCCGAAATGATTGTTGAAGTTGCCTTCGGATTTCAGCACACGAAATTGGGTTGCGAGGACGTGGGCGATGGCTTCCTTGGTGGTGGTCTTTCCCGCTGATCCTGTGACGCCGATCAGGGGCTTGCCCCAGACTCGGCGCACGGCAGTGGCAAGAGCCTGGAGAGCAACCAATGTGTCGTCGACGGCGAGTAAATGCGCGTGCTTTTGAAAGTGTCCGAGTTGATCCTTGCGCACGACAGCGCCCACCGCACCGCGATCCAATGCGGCCTGGACGTAATCGTGTCCGTCGAGACGTTCGCCGATCACTGCGAAGAAGAGTTGTCCGGGAGCGATGGTCCGCGAGTCGATGGAATAGCCAATGGCGACATCATCTCCGGCAGCCGAGGCAGCCGCCTCCTTGGCGTTTATTGCGCTTATGAACTCGGCAATCTTCGACAGCTTCAGTTTCATGCACTTTGCTCCGCGGCGGGACAATCAAATCCGCTCGCTTTGAGCGCTTGGCGAGCGACCTCGACATCGTCGAATGGATTCGACCCTTCGCGTGTGACCTGAACTTTTTCATGACCTTTGCCGGCAAGCAGGACGATGTCTCCGGGGCGAGCTTCGCTAATGGCGAGCGCAATGGCCTTACGGCGATCGACTTCGATCGTGTATTTGGTTCCTGTCTTCTGCAGGCCGACTAGCGCGTCGTTGATGATGACACGCGGATCTTCACTGCGCGGATTGTCGGAGGTGAGTACGACGAAGTCGCTTCCCTTCCCGGCAGCTTCGCCCATCAGGGGACGCTTGGCGCGGTCGCGGTCCCCGCCGCAACCGAACACCGTAATGACCCGGGCGGACGCTCCGGCACGAGTAACAAACTCGCGCGCAAGCGACGTGAGATTTCGGAGAGCGTCATCGGTATGAGCGTAGTCGACGACAACCGTAAAGGGTTGACCGCAGTCGACGCGCTGAAACCTTCCCGGCACATGCTGGAGAGCAGAAACACCGCTGGCGATGTCGCGAGACGTACATCCACGGGCGAAGCAGGCAGCGGACGCAGCGAGGATGTTGTACACATTCACGCGGCCGATGAGCGGGGAGAAGATCGCAATTTTTTCGTCGGGCGTGACGAGATCGAAGCGCGTGCCGCGAGGAGTGATGTCCACTTTTTCCGCGTGGAAATCGCCGCGTTCCCATCCGTAGGTCAGAACCACCGAGCTGCGTTTTTTGCTGAAGGCTGCCAGCTTCGCGCCATATTCATCGTCGAGATTTGTGACGGCGGCGCGAGGGGCGTCGGTGCCGCAACCTTCAAAAAGAATTTTCTTGGAGGCGAAATACTCTTCCATCGTGTGGTGATAGTCGAGATGATCGCGGGTGAGATTCGTGAACACCGCCACATCGAAAGGCACGCCATAAACACGCTGCTGCGCGAGGGCATGCGAGGAAACTTCCATCACCGCGTCTCCCACACCCTGTCCGACCGCTTCGTGAAACAATCGCGCCAATTCGAGCGCTTCGGGCGTCGTATGGGGCGCGGGGTAAACCTCGCCCGCGACGTGATATTCGATCGTGCCGATCAGGGCACTCTTGCGCTGTGCGGCATTGAAAATCGCCTCGACCAGAAATGCCGTTGTACTTTTTCCGTTCGTTCCCGTGATACCGACGATTGCGATCCGTTCGGCCGGATGCTTATAGAAATTCTCGCTGATGCGCGCGAGAGCGCGACGGCCATGCGGCACCTGTGCCCACGCGACTCCTTCGCGCGGCTGTTCGGTTGCGGAATCCGTCACAACTGCAAACGCTCCGTTCTTGATCGCCTGATCAATGAAACGATTTCCGTCGGACGATTCTCCTTTCATGGCGACGAAGACACTTCCCGGCCTGACGCGGCGCGAGTCGTATTCGACACTGGTGACATCGGGGTTCCCGTTCTGACTGAGGAACTCCACGCCATCCAGGAGATTTTGGAAAGTCATTGGGGGAATTATTGCATGAAGCACAGTGATCAGTGGTCAGTGGTCAGTGGTCAGAGCCCTGGAACAACCAGGGTTCCAGGGTTCCGTGGACAGTACGATTACCTTTGTCACGTGTCACAGTCTCGCTTAGGAATGTAGATTAGGCACATGAGTACCGGAAGTGGTCCTGCAAAATATCGCTGCATGCAGTGCGAACAGACGGAACGCGACTGCCAATGCGAGAAGTATTGCTGCCTGTGTCAGTCGGTCATCGACGTGCGTCTCTGCAATGATGGATTGCTGTATTGCGAACCTTGCCGCCAGGCATGCGACTACAAGACTTCGGAAGACTGAGTTTTCCTCGTTAGCGTACCCTTAGTAAGTAACTGTTTGCTGGTCGTAGAGACGCTGCAAGCAACGTTTCTACAGGATTGCGTTCCTTTCACTGAGTGATCCCTTCGATGTTTTCACAATAACGATTTGTTTACGATTTAGGGTTCGTTTGTTGGCAAGGATCGCGTTTTTGAGGGACAATAAAACGTTTTTTGCTCTGTGCCCGATTTTTGGACCCGGTTAGGAGATAGATCCCCAATGGCGACCACGATGCACGTCAGCGACGTAGCCGAGTTGCTGAGCGAAGGCCGCACCCATTTCAATTTGTCGCCGGCACTGCTGGTCGAACACGCTATCCGGCGGGACGAAGCGAAGATGGCTTCCAACGGGGCCATTGTCGGATACACCAATCGCACGGGCCGTTCTCCCAAAGACAAGTTCATCGTGAAAGACGAGATGACGGCGCAGACGGTGAACTGGGGCGCAGTCAATGTTCCTTTCGAGCCGGAAAAGTTTGACGCCCTATATGCGCGAGTCATGGAGCATCTGCGCGGTCGTGAGCTGTATGTGCAAGATCTTTTCTGCGGAGCGGATCCCGCGTACCGGTTGCCGGTAAGGATCGTGAATGAATATGCGTGGCACAACCTGTTTGTGCGGCAACTGTTCATTCGTCCGACGGCGCAGGAATTGAGAAATCATCATCCGGAATTCACGGTGATTTCGGCGCCCGAGTTCAAGGCTGACCCGAAGCGCGACGGCGTGAATTCCGAAGTATTCGTCATTCTGAATTTCATTCGGCGGACGGTGCTGATCGGCGGTACGTCTTATGCCGGAGAGATGAAGAAGTCAATTTTCAGCATCATGAATTTTCTGTTGCCGCCGCGGAACGTTTTCCCGATGCACTGCTCTGCGAATGTCGGCAGCAATGGCGTGAGCGCGCTGTTCTTCGGCTTGTCAGGTACGGGCAAGACGACGCTGTCAGCGGATCCGTCGCGCGACCTGATCGGCGACGACGAGCATGGCTGGAGCGCAGACGGAGTCTTCAATTTCGAAGGCGGATGCTACGCCAAGTGCATCAAGCTGTCGCAAAAAAATGAACCTCAAATCTGGAACGCGCTGCGCTTCGGCTGCGTGCTGGAGAATGTGACACTCGATCCGCAAACGCGCATTCCGGATTACAACGACGATAGCAAGACAGAAAATACGCGCGCCGCGTACCCGGTGGACTTCATCGAGAACGCAGTGATTCCGGGGATTGGCGGCCATCCGAAGAATGTCGTGTTTCTCACAGCCGATGCGTTCGGCGTGCTGCCTCCGATCGCAAAGCTGTCGCCGGAGCAGGCGATGTATCACTTCTTTTCGGGATATACGGCGAAGGTCGCGGGCACCGAAGCGGGTGTAAAGGAACCGTCGGCGACGTTCTCGACCTGCTTCGGGTCGCCGTTCCTCCCGCTTCGCCCAAAAGTTTATGCCGAGATGCTCGGACGCCGTTTGAGGGAGCACAATGCGCAGTGCTGGCTGGTGAACACCGGTTGGCAGGGCGGGCCTTATGGAGTTGGCCAGCGGATGAGTATTCCGCACACACGAGCGATGGTGGATGCCGCGGTCGAGGGAGAGTTGATCCGGCACGAATTTGAGATTGAGCCGACGTTTGGCTTCAGCATTCCGAAGAACTGCCATGGCGTGCCGCCACAGATTCTGAATCCTCGGAATGCTTGGCCGGACAAAGCGGCTTACGATAAGGCCGCCGAGGATCTGCGAAACCGGTTCGCGAAGAACTTTGAGAATTTCGACGCGCCGCCGGAAGTGAGGGCGGCAGGACCTAGGGCGCAGAAGTAGCTAGTCCCTCTTCAGCCTGCGCGAGAGCGCGTTGGATACTATAAGGTAACCTCCATCTGAAGATTTTCGATCATCGTATTGAGAGAACTTTGAGCGGAGTCACGCTTCTGCTGCAACTCTGAAATTTCTTTGCGCAGGTTCTGGACTCGATCTTCCTGCTCGTTTAGTTCCCGAACATACCGCTCAACCAGAGCCTTTTCTTCGGCACTGCCTTTCAGAGCCTTCATGTTTTCGCGGACGCGTTGCTGATCGTCGGCGATTTGCGTCACCTGGGTGCGCCGGCCGGCGATAACCGCATCGATAACGGCGATGTCATTCTTCTGCTTCACGATTTCGCGCAAGGCTTTTTCGATCTCAGGGTTGATCATTCGCTGGCCCACGAAATACTTAATGGTGTCATCGTTGACGTTGGTGAGGAGGTAGCTGTTGGAGATCGGGCGGAACTCTTTGACCTTGAAAGAAACGGTCTTGCCCGGCTCGATCGGAATGCGGAAGCGGTGGAACGACGCGGAACTCTCGGCGGGTGTTTCGTCGTCGGTGAGTTTCCATCCCGGGCGAGCGGGATGCTCGATGACCAGCGTGCGGGCAGAGGTATCGCGATTGCGGATGGTATAGGTCTGCTCCTCCCGCTCCTGGGTGCTTTGGGTCATGAGTCCGTGCGAAATCATGACGCGAGTCACGTGCTGGTTATCGACTTTCTGCTTGGCGTCGACGAGCACTCCGAGATCGGCCGCGTAGGAGAGGAGGCGCTTCTCGCCGGGCTTGAGGGCATCGAGCAACCCTTCGCCCGCGAAGGCGTTGGCATCGAGTACGCCGAAGGTGCCGCCATCGAGCGTGAGGTCGCTGGTGTTGTTGACCCAGAGCGCACGGAGGACGGCATTTTCAGAAGGATTCCAAACGGAGACTTTTTCTGCGTCAATGCGGGTTTGCAGGATCGGGACCAGCGCGGACTGGTTCTTACAGATGTTGACGTGGTCCTTGAGTTTGTATTCGAAGAGATCGCCGAGTTCCTGGCTCTTGCCGACGGAGGTGTCTTCTTCGAGTGATTCTGCGACTTCCGTGGCGTCGGGACGCGGTGGTGGTGGCGGAGCCGATGGCGCTGCGACGCCTGGAGGTCTTTGCAGCTTTGCGAAATTTTCAAGTCGATCGAATTCCTTTCCGTGAATGCTGCGACCGACGCCTCCGCCCGCTCCAGTGCCAACACCGCCGATAACTCCCCCCATACTTCCGGCTGCAACTCCACCTGCTACGCCGCCGACTACTCCGTTCACTGACAACGCCGGCGATGCGGTACCTTCTGCTTCGATCGTCGCCTCGTGGGTTTGTGGCGTTAGCATTGCATTCTCGGGCAATGGAACAACGGGGCGCCTCGTGTAATACGGCTGCGATAACTCCTGCACAAACGATTGCGGCGCACCTGCGACAAGAGAAAGTTCGACGTTCTTCCAGTCCTCGCCGACGGTGTTGTCGACGATGGCCCATCCCTGGAGAAGTGGCTTGCCTTCATTGGGAATCACGATTCTGTAGGTGCTCTTCCAGATGGGGACTTCGCTGATGTAGCTGACCATGAGGTCGCGCTCTCCGTTGCCGGAGGTGGAGATGGTCATGCGGCGGACGTCCTGATCGCGCGTCGAGGCGACGAGCTTCAGATATTTGCCGACTTCCTCATTCACGTCCTTTTCCAGCACGTGAACGCTGGTCGAGGGCGTAAGGTCGAAAACGCGCAACTCGCCACTGTCCGTGATGACAGAGATCTGAGGAGGAAGCGGCTTACGACTGTGCTGGGATGACTCGTTGCTGTCGTTCTTGGGGTTGTCACCGGCATTTTCATTTCGTTCTTCGATGCTGAGCAGACGCCCCGAAACGGCTACACCACCATTGCGAACTTCCACTCTCGCACCGCGCAGCGCGTCGAGAAATTGCGTGGTGGTTGGATTCTCGCCGACCGGGAGGCGCAGCGAGCCCAACTGGCGCTCGAACGGCGCAGTTGAGTTGTAACTCACGCTGGTGATGTGTCCCTTGCCGAGATCAAGGACGGTGAGAGATTTCAGAACATCGTTGAGTTGCGCAGTCGTGAAGTCGACGTTGACGTCCTGGCTGCCACGAACGTGGCCGGAATGCTCGAAGTATCCGACGCCATTCTTGTAGAGGATGACTCGAGTGACTGGCAGGCGGGCTGCCGACTCGGCAGGCGTTCCGGGAACAGGAGATTGGGCAAGGGCGACTGAAACCGAAGAGAGAGAAAGGACAAGAAGAACGAACAGAGAACGCATGCATCCTCCAATGGGTGAGGATCCGCGTGATGGCCGACGGAGAAGCCAGGCACACTACAACCCGCGAATCCGCCGTGAAAGGAGACGAAGCGGACCTCTGTAGTTTAGACACCTGAGCGGGGCGCCTTGAGCCACAGATGCGTCGCGCGACGATTGAGATGGCCGCGCACCGTGCCATGCCACTGCCGATGGATCGGCATGTGATTAAATCGAAGCTATGTTTGCCCGCAAGATCCGCGTGGAGTACGAGCAGGATGGCCAAGCGATTCCCTGTCCGTTGAAATGGCTGGATTCGTTTTCGATGCGCAGTTTTACGAATTCAAGTGTGTTTGACGACACACTACCTGTGTCCGACGGGCGGATGGAAATCGGAACCGCAGTGCCACTCGACCAACTCAAGGAAGCGATGGAGGACTGGTTCCATCGGAAGAGCTATCTGCCAAAGGACTCGCAATTATTGGTGGCGGAAGGGTGACAGCAAAAAAAAATTTCTTTGAGCGTTTCCGGTGTTTTCACCCAGGCCGTGTGGGTTAGCAGCGTGGCATGACGCAGGACCGGCGGGCCATTTGGGGATTTTCGACCCAAAACGGTACGAGTGGAACGTTTTGGGTAAGAAACGGCGTCGTATTTTCAGTTACTTGTACTGCCCTGCGAGATGGTATAAGAGTTGCTGTAGTAGATGGTGGAGGTGCTTTCGTGAGCAAGTTGCTTCCGTTCTCCCCCCGGACGAGCAACCGAGTTCTCCGGATGCGAGCGATCCCCGAGTGGTGGTTTGGATCGCAAATGTATTCCAACCAAAGCGATTTTGCGTCCGTCTGGCAGGAGCCGGACGAGAACAGAATGCAAGAACCCATCAATTGGGGCGTCGTCTCAGGACTGGCGCTCGCGATTGTGGTCAGCGGTGGTTTCTGGACAGGGCTGGCACTGTTGATTCAGCGGTTCTGGCGTTAAAGATTCGTCACGAACGAAAACTGCACAAGGACGGCGGCTATGCCGTCCTTTTTCTTTTCCTCGGAACTCGACCCTATTTGTCGTAGCGCAGCAACGACATCACTTCGTAATCTTTCAGCTTATCGCGGCCCTTCAGAAAGTCCAGTTCGACGACGAATCCGAGCCCAGCAATCCTGGCTCCCAGCGACTCGGCCAGCTTGGCCGTGGCCTGCGCCGTTCCTCCCGTGGCGAGGAGATCGTCCACGATCAGAACGCGTTGGCCTTTCTGGATCGCGTCCTTATGGATCTCAAGCGTGTTGGTGCCGTATTCAAGAGCGTAGTCGAACTTTACGCACTCGGCGGGCAGCTTTCCCGGCTTGCGGACCGGAACGAATCCGGCGTTGAGGCGATAGGCCAACGCGGGAGCAAAAATGAATCCGCGGGCTTCCATGCCGAGGACCAGATCGACATCCTGCGAAATGTAATGCTCAGAGAGTTTGTCGATCAAGGTGGCGAATCCGGTTTTGTCCTTCAGAAGCGTGGTGATGTCGTAAAAAAGGATGCCCTTCTTGGGAAAGTCGGGCACTTCGCGGATGAGGGATTTCAGATAACTCGCACTCAGTGCTGCGGGGGATGACATGTATGACTTGCTCCTGTTTTAACAACGTTTCAAAGTTTCAACGTTTCAAGGTTTCACGTAAGAACCGACCTCAAGCGGTAAACATGGGTCCTACTTTGAAACCTTGGACCTTTGAAGCTTTGAAACTTGCTTCACCACGCTCCCTCAATTCGAAATGAACTGAGCCCTGCAACCGGGGTTTCCTCGGATACTTCTACGGCATCGACGCGCGACGCGCGCGGGCCTTCGCGCAAGCGTGAATGAAGTCCGGCAAGCTGGTCGCGCGTACCCTGCGCCAGAACTTCCACGCTGCCGTCGTGATTGTTGCGGACCCAGCCTGCAACACCGAGCAGGTGGGCTTCGCGTTCCACGAACCAGCGAAAGCCGACGCCCTGTACGCGTCCGCGAACGAAAAATCGACGAGCTTGAATCCCATCTTTCAAGGTTAGAGCTGGCTCAACTTAAGTTATACAACTCAGGACCGAACGAATCTTAGCAAGCCGGAAAGATCCTTGCTCTCATCATCTGGAGCAACGCCCATTTCTGGAACCTGTTCCAGTCGATTCACCCAGAATGTCGGGTATCCGAACCACTTCGCACCGGCAACGTCCCATCCTGCAAAAGCGGCAAATGCTATCTGGTCACGCGGGAGGCCGAACGCATCCAAGCCCATCTGGTAAGCACGCCGGTCGGGCTTGGAGCTCGTCACCGCATCGGTGCTAAGAACGTGGTCGAACAGGCCCTGCAAGCCGGAAGACTGGATACACGAATCGAGCATTTTCCTGGTGAAGTTGGAAAGAAACGCAAGTCGCAGGCCTGAATCCTTGAGCGACCTGAGCGCGGGAATCACGTCGGGCCAAGGCTTCTTTTCCAGGTATGCATTCATCAGGCGCGTTCGCTTGTCGGCAGTGAGCTCAAGTTTCAGGCTCGTGATGGCGAATTGCAGCGCACTCTCTGTCACCTGCCAGAAATCTTCATATTGTCCCGAGACGATTCGCAGCCAGCAGTATTCAAACTGCCGGTCACGCCATAGACTCGCTAGCTCGTTGCCACGGCCTGGAACCAACTCTTCCGCAAGCGCGAGAATCGACCGGGGATCGAAGATGGGAAAGGCATCAAACAGGACCGCTTTGATACGACGGGAACCAGTCCCGAACGCCAATCGTGGCGCGAGAAAAGATCCAGCGGCGGTTGCCGACATTGAAAGGAACTTCCGGCGAGCAAGGTTCGGATTGTCGGTGGAGGGCATTGGTTGTTAAGTATGGCGATTCGGCACAAGTGCATTTGGGCCGAAGTGTTGGAGGCAATCTGAGCAGCGTCCGTTCGGTAGGGATCCTTCGACTTTGCAAGAATCTCGCCGTACGAGATTCTTGCTCCACTCGGGATGACAATTCTTACGCGCGCGAAAGGTACGCGCCCTCTGACGTATCGACCTTGATTTTCTCGCCTTCGTTGATGAACGGTGGCACCTGAACGACGAGGCCAGTTTCAGTCTTGGCGGGTTTGGTGACGCTCGACGCGGTTGCACTCTTGAGTCCGGGCTCGGTTTCGATGACCGTGAGTTCGACGGTCTGTGGCAGTTCGATTCCGACGGCCTTGCCATCGAAGAATTCGACTTTGATCTGGAGATTCGGGATCAGGTAGTCGACGGCGTCGCCGAGAATGTCTTTGGTCAGGTGCGTCTGCTCGTAGTTCGAGGTGTCCATGAAGTAGTAGCTGTCGCCGTCGTTATAGAGATACTCCATCTCGATTTCGTCGACGTTGATCTTCTCGATCGGATCGGGCGAGCGGAAGCGATGCTCGAACATGGCGCCGGTACGCAGGTTGCGCAATTTGGCCTGAATGAAAGCGCGCAGGTTGCCGGGCGTACGGTGCTCGACACTGAAAACGGAGTGCAGATCATTGTTGTGCTTGATGATCATGCCGGGACGTAGTTGTGTGGCAGGGATCGACATCGCTCGAAGAACTCTCCTTGTACGATTGCGGTTTGACGCAGGCGGAAGGCGGGCAAGCCACAAGTTCCGCCGCCACGAGGGCTAAAGCGTTATTTTACACTGAGCTGCGCTGGAAAAGAAACCTTAGCGGCGCAGCTCGTCATCGAAGAACGGCGGAGTGCCCGCACAGCTTGTCCGCCGAACCTGCGGAGTAGGACTACAATCAGTCCGCTGGGTACCGGGCTTGCCGCAAACTAAGCCTGCAACCGACGCGGGCGGAAAACGAGGTCTTCATTGCTATGAGCAGCGGACGTTATGAGTCATCGCAGGGCAGCAGCATCGGCACTGCCATCACATTTCTAATGATTGGGTTGGGCGCAGGAGCTCTGTTGGGGCTACTTCTGGCGCCCAAAACGGGCAAACAGTTCCGTCGCGATCTGCAGCGCGGCTACGAAGACGCGAAGGACAGCTTCGATGAGTGGACCGATGAAGCCAAAGACCGAGCCAAAGAGATGGGCGACCGCATTCGCGATGTTGCCGCCCGCGGAGCTGAGATCGCCGAAGATCTGCGCGACCGCGCAGAGCCGATTCGTAAAGCGATTCGAAGAAGCTAGGAATCAGTGGTCAGTGGTCAGTGGTCAGTCGAATTCGGCTTGCTGGCCACTGATCACTAGCCACTGACCACTTTTCAGTACAGATGAAAGTCCACTTGCACCGCGACGCGGGTTGCGACTGGCTTGCCATTTAGCGTCGCCGGACGAAATCTCCAGTGCGAGACTGCTTCGATTGCCTTCTCGTCGAGACCCATACCCAGGCTTTGCGCGACACGGATGTCGTAGGTGTGGCCGTCTGTGCCCACGACGACGGTTAGCATCACGATTCCCTGCCCCTTCACCTTCCGAGCTTCTTCAGAAAAACTCGGCTCCGGGCTGTAGATCGGCTGCGGAATAGTTACGCCCATTCTTCCAGCCGGGTAAGGGCCGGGCGGCCCTGATCCGACATGTGGCCCAATCGAATCTCCAACTCCTCCACAACAACCATTCCCAATGCCAGTCGGACCGCCCGGGCCGTTGGACAGCCTGGTGAAAAGCGACGAAGGATCACCAATTTGCCCGGCCTGCGGAAACTTCACTTCGGGCGCGACCACAACAGTTTCCTCCATTGGCAGTTTCGGCATTTCTTTCGGGACAACGACCGTGGGAGGAACGATCTGGGTCTCGAGGGAGGCCCTGGGCGGGACGCCGCGTGAAGCGGGCAGTGGATTGAAATCTCCGCCCCCACCGCCATTCGATCCGGAGAAGACTATTGGTAAATCGCGGGGAATCGGAAAACGAGATGTGACGGCAGGAGGCCAACCAATGGCGACCGTCGTCAGGTAGATGACGATCGCCAAAATGGCCGCCTGCCCCAGGAGAGAGAAGACGAAGGTCTCTCTCCTGCGGGCCAGATCATGTTTTTCGAACAGGAACGTGAAGCTGGGCCCTGGTCCTAGGGATGCTGTGGTCATGGCGCGCTCCGACAGACTGCGTTTCAACCCAACTCACGGTAAGAAGCGCGGAATGAAAAAAAGGATTTCCGACCACGTGCAGCTATTGTTTTTCAGCGGCAGAATCAGTGGAAGATCGAAGAGAACATTCCGCCGAGCCGCCCGAAGAACCCTTTGCGTTCGCCCTTCTTTTGCTTCGCGACTGCATTGTCTTGCGGCGACGGGGACTGCACGACTGCATCCAGGTGAACGGGTTGCTCACCGGGATCGTCCACGGGCAGCCCGCGCACAATTTCCACCGGCGCGGGTGGCGGAGCCGAGGTACGGTTCTTGGCGTTAAACACAAACGGAGCGTCGATCTGGACGTGAACTTCCTTCGAGTCCGAAGGAGGCAAGGGCGCGGTCTCCGGTCCGTTGGAAAGAACAGACCCTGCTGTTGGGTTGTTCTGCGCGACGGTCGTGCCTGAATCCCCACCCAAGACTGCTTTCGATGGCAAAGGTGTTTCCGGCGGCGGCAGATTCGGATTGCTTGTGCGCAGGACTGGAACCGGAGGAGGCGGACATCCGCATTCCAGCGGAACGTCGCTGTCGAACTTGTCGATCTGTCCCGACCGGAAAACAACCTGCTCGCCAGGCTTCACCTGGTAGAGGCGAGTCCCCATCAATTCCGAGACGACTGCGGATGAGGTGTTGCCTCGCAATCCGCGGACGCAAGTATTGCCGTGCGAATCGGCGCTGATGGCGTAGTGGAATTCCCCCGGACCCGCAAACATAATGCGGAAATCAGGAGTGAGAATCGCGTCCGCAGACGAGGCGAGAGAGTAGTGCGCCTCGATAGCGCCGGTACCCATGCCGAACATCAAATCGCGCCTGCTTTGCGACGGCGTAACGGAAAGTGTCGTTCCGGGGCAGACGCGTACTTCGCCGCCGCGTGGAAGGTGCAGGATCGTTGTGTCGGAGCCGGCGGTCACGGTCGAACCGGCAGCCAAATGGCTTGCGTCCATGACTGTAGGACCGTCGGCACCGGAGACGGGGACAATCGCAGCCTCCTTCGTCAGGGCGAATCCAGATTGTGGCTGATCGTCAGGAGAGGCAGGCTTCTTGCCGGCATTCACGTCCTCGGGCGGCTTCAGGCGCACCATCAGGCGATTGCCAGAGCCGTCCCACGAGTGGCCGTAAGGCGCAAGCAAGTCGAGGACAATCCTGGCAACGGGTGGATTGTTCTGGAATTGGCGGATACGGATCGCCGTAATGTTTTCCTTCTGAACTTCGATGCGGTTGGTGGCGAGTCCAAGGCGCGAGTTGGGCAGATCGATGACGAGACGCGGAGGAGAATCGAGAGCCTGAATTTGCGGGATGATCGAGCCATTGGCGACGATTTCGACCGCGGGAACCCCCTTTTCGTGAACAATCCGGACCGTTCGAACCGTGCGCGGAGGCCCAAAGTTCTGGGCAGCAAGCAGGCCCGGCATCAACACGAGCCAGACAACACACACCGATCGGATTCCGGTTCGCGGCACAACGGGTCCTTTGCTGCAGGGGCTTGTGGAAAACATATCACTTTGCGGGCGTTGGAGAGAAGAGAAGACCAGTGGCCAGTAGCCGGCGGTTAGTGGCAAGTATGACTCAGTGCCGAACCGAAGCGCGTCCGCAAGGACTAATCCCTAGCCACTGCTTTTACGCTTCTGGCAGGAATTCGTATTCTTCGATGACGGCGGCAACGCCAACTTTGCCGTCGGAGCGGCCGTCCTCGACGCGGACCACCCGACCTTTGCACTGCACGCGGATGCTTTCAGTGAGGGTGATCTCGGGCGGAAGGGTCAGAGTAAAGCCGATGGGAGATCCCTGGGCGATAGCGGAGTCCAAATAAAAACAGATACCACGCGCGCTGACATCGCGGAGTTGGGCACTTTCTTTACTAGCTGTCTGATCACGACTAACACTCACCGGAACGCGCAGGGGAAAACGGCGTGCCCCCCGTTTCTCCTGCTGGGGCTCGGGCATTGATCCTCCAAAGTGGTGCGCTGGGACGACGCTAGGAAGCATGCTCTTTTGCAATAGCAGGGGTCAATACCACGCTTGGGTAGCGAGTGGCACAAACAGGGGAGAGGAGCAATTCTCGGCTGTCAAACTCTCACCTCTTAGCCCATATATCCGTCCCGTTCGTCATCTCGGGTGGTGACTGTCGTTCTGCATTCTCCTATGGTGTAAGCTGAAACTTCAGGAGTCCTGCTTGGTTTTTGTTCTCGACAACTACGATTCGTTTACCTACAACCTCGTGCAATACATCGGCGAGTTGGGAGCTGAGGTTGAGGTCCGGCGCAATGATCAGGTCTCCGTGCGCGACGTCGAAGCGATGCGGCCGGAACGGATCGTTGTGTCTCCTGGGCCGTGTACGCCACATGAAGCGGGCATCAGCATCGATCTGATCCGGCACTTCGCCGGAAAGGTGCCTGTGCTTGGAGTGTGCCTGGGACATCAGGCGATCGGCGAAGCATTCGGCGGGAAAGTCATTCGGGCGCCGCACCTGATGCACGGGAAGACGAGCGCTGTCATGCACGACAACAAGACGGTGTTCCAGGGGCTGCCGATGCCGATGACCGCGACGCGATACCACTCCCTGATTGTCGACGCGGACGATCTTCCTTCCGAGTTGGAAGTGAGCGCATGGACCACAGAGAAAGATGGATCGCGCACGATCATGGGCCTGCGTCACAGAAAGTGCGCTGTCGAAGGCGTGCAGTTTCATCCCGAGAGCGTGCTGACCGATGCCGGGAAAAAGTTGGTCGAGAACTTCCTTCGAATGTGACTTCGGTGGTCAGTGGTCAGTGGTCAGTGGTCACTGAGACCGAGACATCTCTACTGCCCGCAGAAGCGCCCCAGCCTTATTCATCGATTCCTGATACTCCGCTGCGGGATCGGAATCTGCGACGATCCCACCGCCCGCTTGCAGGTATGCCTTCTTGCCTTTCATCAGCATGGTGCGAATGCCGATGCAAGAGTCGAGATTGCCGGCGAAATCCGCATAAAGAACCGATCCGCCATAGACCCCACGGCGCGTGGGCTCGAGCTCTTCGATGATCTGCATGGCGCGAACTTTGGGAGCGCCGCTGAGCGTGCCTGCAGGGAAGCAGGCAGCAAAGGCGTCGAGCGCATCCAGGCCTTTTCGCAGTGTCCCTTCGAGCGCGGAAACGAGGTGCATGACGTGGGAATACCGTTCCACGTACATCAGGTCTTTCACTTTGACGGAGCCGTATTCGCTGACGCGCCCTAAGTCGTTGCGGCCGAGGTCGACAAGCATGACATGCTCGGCGCGCTCTTTTTCGTCGTTGCGCATTTCATGTTCGAGGCGAGCATCCTCTGCCGGGTCGCCGCCGCGCGGCCTTGTGCCTGCAATCGGGCGATATTCGAGTTTCCTTCCTGTGACACGCACAAGCAGTTCGGGTGACGATCCGAGAATGTGTGTGTCGCCATTGCGAAGGAAGTAAAGATAGGGTGACGGGTTCACCTGTCGCAGCGCGCGGTACAAGTCGAATGGTTCTACTTGAGGCTCGAAATCAAGGCGTTGTGAATAGACAACCTGGAAGATGTCTCCGGCCGCGATGTATTCCTTGCACCGTGCAACGGCCTTAATGTAATCCTCACGCGCTGTTCCGAAGTGAACTTTGAATTTGCCGCGCTTTGGCTTTTCCGGCTTGCTCCACAAAGCCGGGCTGATCCCCTTTGCAAGTTTGCGTTCCAGCGCACCAATGTCCCGCAGCGCGCGTCGATACGCTTGTTCTGGCGTAGTGGTCGAAACATCGGCGGCGGCCACGATGTGGATTTGGTGACGCAGATGATCAAATGCCAACAACCTGTCGAAGAACATCAACTCCGCGTCAGGTACTTCAAGATCATCCTTCGTCAGGTCTCCGATTCGCTCAAGCTGACGAATCACGTCGTAGGCAAAATATCCGACCGCTCCTGCCAGAAACGGCGGCAGGCCGGGGATACTCGCGGGACGATGCTCCCGCAAAAGCCGCTTCACCACCTGAAACACGTCCTCGTGGAGAATCTGTCGTTTCCTGCCACGCCGGATTTCGACAGACCCTTTGCCGGCTTTCACCAGCATGTAAGGCCTCGCCCCCAGGAAGGTGTATCGGCCGATCTGCTCGCCGCGCTCGACCGACTCCAGGAGAAAGGCATGGGTTTCGCCCTGGGCAATTGCCAGGAAGGCGGAAACAGGGGTTAGTAAGTCGGCGCTGACCGACTTCACCACCGGCACCAGGGTCGATTCGCGGGCGAGGCGCGAAAACTCTTTCAAATCAGGCTGCAACATGTCTGGGAGCGCAGGCAGGGTTTGAGCCCTGCCCTGCGGAATCTCATTATAGGGGACCGTCTCTGAGTTGATTGTCTGGGTCTGGTCAAATGTGGGGTCCGAAGAGGGACCGAGGGTTCCACCAGAGAATTGAGCCCAAACTTTGGTCACTTGTTCGCAGGTATCCGGCGGATAGAATCATAGATATCCCAAGTAGTATGAATACTTTCGGAGAAGTTCCGCACGATCGGAGCCGAAAGCGGGAAACTGCGACCGTGAGAACCCTGCAGTGACCGGACGGGATCACGGCGCTTAAAAGCCGATGTTATTGCTATGCGAGTGAAGTTCTGGGGCGTACGTGGGTCGACGCCTACTCCACAATCCGAGAACATGCGCTACGGAGGCAACACCTCCTGCGTCGAAGTGCGCGTCGGAGATCAGATTTACATCTTTGATTGCGGCACCGGATTTCGTGTGCTCGGCCATGAACTAGAGCGCGAGTTCGGGCAGCAGCCATTCTCGGCGCACATTTTTGTTTCGCACTTTCACTGGGATCACATCCAGGGCATGCCGTTTTTCCGTCCGCTCTACGACAGTCCGGGAAGCCAATTTTTCTTTCACTCCTCGAGTCGAACCCGGAGCCTGCAGCAGGTGTTGACCGAGCAGATGTCGTCACCGTACTTTCCAGTTGATCTCGACAAGATGCAGGCGCGCCGGGATTTCTGCAACATCGAGAACGGCTGCCTGAATATGGAAGATGGCATCCGCATCAAGACCCAATGGCTGAATCATCCGCAAGGTTGCCTGGGATTCCGCATCGAGACGAAAGAGGGTGTGGTGGTTTACGCCACCGACAACGAACCGGGAGATGTTGAATTCGATAAAGGCGTCCGCAAGCTGGCTGAAGGCGCCGACATCCTGATCTACGACGCACAATATCTTCCTGAAGAGTACGCCGCCCGCCGCCGCGGCTGGGGACACAGTCACTGGCGCGAGGCCGTGGATATCGTCATGGAAAGCGGCGCGAAGGAATTAATCCTCTATCATCACGATCCCGATCACACTGATACGATCGTCGATAAAGTCGTCGCAGATGCGCGCAATCACTATCCCAAGGTGCGCGCTGCCGCCGAAGGCCTGGAAATCCAGTTATAGGCAGTTCCCGTGAGTGATCGCAACCAACTCACCAACGCTGAGAAAAAGGCGTTCGAGATCTATGACTTGATCTTGACCACCAGCTCTGATCGTCCCTTCTCCGGTCAGACCGTGGAGCAAATGCGGCGCGACATTGCGAACTGGAAAGCGCAGAGTCCGGGGCTGAAAGCACTCGAACAAGCGCCTGATGAAGTCCTGGTTGCTTTTCTCAATCATTCGTTTGAATGGCTTAAGGAACGAACGCGAGAGCGCCACCGGATTGGCATTGCGTCGACGCTGATGGACGCGACCGAATTCGCGCTTAACACCCTGCCCAAACCTCTGCCTACGGAAACGGCAGCGCGATTGATTTCCAAGCTGCGGGCCGATGCCTTGACTCGGTACTACTTTCCATTTCCTCAATTTCTCGCCGCGCTGACGCGTGAGCAGATCACCGACGACATGCGCAGCGATCTTCGTAGCCTTCAACTGCACTATGCGCCGAGCCCAACCGGAAAAATCGAGAAGCGCGATGCCGAAATCAGGAGCCTGATCAGCCAACTGATCCTCAAGGAGGGCGAAAAGCCACTTGCTCCAGGCCGGGGTCCGTGGTCACAGATTGTTTTTGATGAAGTCGCGGGCAAAGATGACATCACGCGCTTGGGATGGGAAGCCATCCTCAAACATTGCACAACCCTCGAACAAACGGTGCCGGGTGGGAAGTGGAGAAAGAGGACCAACGAACTCATTGCCGCTCTTGGCGCAGACGAAGTCTGCCGGGCGTTGACGCGCTGGTTGGCCCTCGGCCCGACTCCGGGCCAGCCCGCAGAGGCCCGGTCGCCCGCCGAAGACTCCGGGTATCAGAAGGGAGTGGTGTGGGCCCTTTCTCTTTACAGTGATGGTGCGGGTGCCGCGGCCACAGGTGATTTCGCCATCGCCTGCCTTCGAAAGATCAAAATGCTCGGAGCCGTCTCGCAAAAGGTCGGATTCGCGTGCGTTCAAGCGCTTGGCGCCATGGAATGCAGCGAAGCGATCTCCCAACTTTCCCGTCTACGCTCGAAGGTCAAGTACTCCGTCGCGCGGCGGCTGATCGAAAAATCTCTTCATCAGGCGGCCGAACGGGCGGGCATGACGACTGAAGATCTTGAAGATTCGTGCGTCGAAAATTTCGGGCTCGATGCGGAAGGAAAAGCCGAAATCAGCATCGGCGACGCCAAGGCCCGCGTGCAAGTAAACGAGGACGGCCGTGTCGGAATCGCCTGGTACAACGCTGATGGCAAGCTCGTGAAATCCGCGCCCTCGCACATTCGAAAGGCGTTTGCAAAACAAGTAAAGACGGTGGCTGCGCTCAGCAAGGAATTGGAACAGACATACTCCGCCCAACGCTTTCGGATCGAGGCATCGTTAGCCAATCCGCGAACGATGAGCGTGGATCACTGGAAGATATACTTTGTGAATCATCCGCTGCTCGGATTCCTGGGACGACGCCTCATTTGGATTTTTCGCAATGCCGACGGATCGGAGACCGTGGCCCTTTGGGAAGCATCGGCAACTGGCCCGCACGATTCCTCCGGCGCCGCCATCAACCTTTCTCGGGCGCAGAGTGTGAGCCTCTGGCATCCGCTTTCCTCCAATTCCGCGGAAGTGCAGCGCTGGCGCGATCGAATCTTTGCGCTTTCCGTCCGGCAGCCATTTCGCCAGGCCTTTCGCGAGTTCTACACGGTCACCAGCGACGAACGGAAAGCCGCGATGCATTCCAACCGTTTCGCTGGCATTGTGATCCGCCAACACCAACTCGCCAGCCTCTGCCGCGTTCGTGGATGGAATTATCGTCTGATGGGCTCAGGCTTCGACGGATTCAACGTGCCGAGCCTGGCTCTCCCGCAATGGAACATGCAGGTTGAGTTCTATGTCGATATCCCTTCTGACCGCAGCCCCGATCTGCATGACTCCGGACTTAACGATCAATCAGGCGCGGGCATCAATCTATTCGTCAGTTCCGATCAAGTACGCTTCTACCGCGACCGGCGCGAGATTCCTTTGGATGAAGTGCCCGCGGTCGTCTACTCGGAAGTTATGCGCGATGTGGATTTATTCACCAGCGTGTGTGCTGTCGGTGAAGATCAAAAATGGACCGACCAGGGCGATCGAGGAATCGGAATTCTTAACGACCACTTTGATCTCGACGAAGTCTCGGGCATCCTCGAGTTACGGACATCGATTCTCAAGCGCGTTCTGCCGCACACATCGATTGCTGGACGATGCCGCTTGAACAAATCCTGGCTGGAGGTGCGCGGGGATCTCGGCACCTATCAGATCCAGTTGATATGGAGCGGAACCGTCCGCGTCGCAACTCCGAGTCCGCGTTGGATTAATATCCCGCGCGCGCTTCTGGACGCTGTTTCTCTGGATCTCGCCGCCATTCCGATCGAACTCGACTATCGGACGGACTTAATACTGCGAAAAGCTCACGTGTTGGCGAACGACTGGAAGATTGATTCTCCTGAGCTCGTGCGGCAGCTATTCCCGGAGTAGCCCACAGGCAGCCTGAAGCCGCCCGGAACAGATTCTGTGCGTGTTACACTTTCGCCTCAACTCAGGGAGGCCCATGTTCCGAGTTGTCTGGTTGTCCGTTCTTCTTGCCTGTACCGCTTTCGCAATCGCACAGTCTCCCGACGTACCCGAGCCCGGCACTTCGGAATCGATAGCCAAAGCCACGACTGATCCGCACTTCGTCTCGCCCTTGGTTTCCTATGTTCCGCAGTCGAATCCTGTTCCCTCGCCTGAAAAATTCTTTGGACGGATCATGGGCTCCCCGGGAGAACTCGCCGGCACCGAGAGGAGCTATGCATACGCACGGGCTTTGGCGGCAGCAACTCCACGGGTGAAGATATTCACCATTGGGCACAGCGAAGAAGGCCGCGAAATTCTGATGATCGCAATCGCGAATGAAGCGGGTATTCGCCAACTCGATCAGCTCAAGTCAGCGACAGCGGCTCTGGCTGATCCACGGCGCACCGACCAGGCAGCCGCTGACAAACTGATCGAATCCTCCCGCCCGATCTACTACTTCAACGCGGCTCTCCATTCTGACGAGACCGGTTCTACCGAAGCTGTGCTGGAGCTCGCGTATCGTCTGGCCGTCTCTGAGCAGCCGATGATCCGCAACATCCGTGAGCATCTGATCGTACTAATCAATCCGGTGTCGAATCCCGATGGCCGCGACAAGATGGTGGACTGGTTCTATCGCTATCTGAAAGGCAAGACGGACCGCAATTCCCTGCCGCGGCAATCGCCACCTTACTGGTCGAAGTACACCTTCGTCGACATCAATCGCGACACGCACCAGCAGACACATGAGACGACGAAAGCGGTTCATCGCATGTTTCACGAGTGGCATCCGACAGTCGTGCACGATCTGCACGAAGGCGTTCCGCTGATGATGACGTGGAACGGCACCGGGCCGTACAACCCGAATATCGATCCCATCACTTACACCGAATTTCTGCAGCTGAGTTTCCACGAAGTCGAAGCGATGACTGCGATGGGCATGCCGGGCGTGTCTACCTGGAATTTCGGCGAAGCTTTTGCGCATCTGTATCTCGACTCGGTCGCGATGAATCACAACAGCATCGGGCGGGGCTACGAAACGTTCGGAAACGGTAGCGCGGAAACAGAGGTGCGTTCGATCTCACCGTCCGCTACGTCCATGCAATGGTACCGGCCGATGCCTGCGCCGAGCACCGTCACATGGTCGGCCCGCGACAATCTCAACTATCAGGAGACCGGCGCGCTTGTCGCACTCGACGACGCGGCGACACATTCCAAAGATCTGCTGCGGAACTTCTACAAGAAGTCGTGGGACTCGTGGCAGAAGGGATTGACCCAGCCTCCCTATGCATTCCTGATTCCTCCGGATCAGGGCGATGCTGCACGTGTTGCCCAGATGGTTGGTCGGTTGCTAGGACAACACATCGAAGTCTCTCAAGCGAAGAGCGCGCTGAACCTGAAAGATGGATCGTATCCGACCGGAACGTATGTGGTCCGGCTTGATCAGCCGTATCGCAATTACGCAGTCGATCTCCTCACGCCTCAACACTACCCCAAAGATGGCGAGCCGCCGTATGACGACGTCTCATGGGAACTCCCTGCGAATTTCCATCTACAGGCGATCGCGACTGATGACGCTTCAGTTCGCAATGCCGATCTGGTTGCGCTGCGTGAGATACCCCATGTCATCGGACATCTCAACGGCACTGGCTCTGTCTTTCTGCTGAAGGACACCGGCCAGGAATCATTGCTTGCTGCGCGATACCGGCTTGCGAAATTCGACGTCGAAATTGCGGAGCATGAGTTCGAAGAAGGTGGCACGAAATATTCTGCAGGTTCATGGATCCTGAAGGACCAGCCGGGCATGCGCGATGCGTTACAGTCCGTGGCGTCAGAACTAGGTCTCGACTTTAACGAAGTATCAGCTGTACCCAGCGTCGCGCAGCACAGGGCCGGAACTCCTCGCATCGGCGTCTGGGTTCCGTGGGCCGATACTGACTCGATCGGATGGATTCGTTACTCGCTTGACCAACGCAAAGTTCCTTACACGTACTTGCGGGACGAAGACATTCGAGCAGGCGATCTGAAGTCGAAAATCGACGTCTTGCTCTACGGACATGTCGATCTTGAACTCGCCGAGCAGATTGAAGGCTTGCCGAAAGCGTGGTCGCCGATGCCGTTCAAGAAAACGCCGCAGACGCCAAGCTTCGGCACTCCCGCCGAATCCGACGACATCACAGGCGGGATCGGATATGAAGGGCTCGCGCAGATCCAGAAGTTTGTCGACAATGGCGGACTCATGGTGACCCTCGGCAGCGGAAGTATGCTCGCGCTTGAGGGCGGACTGGTTCGTTTTGTCCGGCGTGCTGCGGGTGGCGTTCCTCGCAGCGCGGCGGGCGGCGGAGGTTCGTCGGCGGCGGCTTCGCAACAGTCGGTGACAAGAACTCCGGGTGCGCATGTGCGCGTCACCTTCGATCGCCCCGATCATCCGATTGCCTACGGATACCCCGAGCACACGTATGTCTTCCGGCAAAATTTCCCGCTCTACAATACACCGCGACGCTGGTTGCGCATGGCGTATTGCACGACGTGCCTTGACGGTCCTGAGGATCGTAGCGGCATCGTGATGGAGTGGGGCGATGCTCAAAACAAAGACTTCGTCGTAAGCGGCCAGGCCTGGGGAGAAGAGAATCTCGTCGGGCGCCCGGCCATCCTCGATATGCCGGTGGGGAAAGGCCACATCGTCAGCTTCAACTTCAATCCCATGCACCGCGACATGAACCGGGGCGATCAACGCATGTTGTGGAATGCGATTTTGAACTGGCAGGCGATCTTGGCCGGGCAACCAAAACCGCCATCGGCGGATCAAGTTGCCTCTGAGCCAGACGAGTAAGACCCCTTAACCGCGAAGGCGCACCAAGGACCCTCTGCTGATCTAGTGTCCTTCATGGTTCGACTCGGGCTTGGCGGACGCTGCGCTCAGCTTGCTTCCGTGCCGTCCCGCCTCATATACTCTGAACGTTTGCCCGCATATCACGGGAAATCATCCGGCAACGACCGGCATCTGCCCTTCAACTGCGACTTGCAATCATTCCGGAGAACACCTCTATGACCACGATGACACCGCCTGCCCACGTCGATAAAGAAACAAACCCGTGGGAGTCACAGCGCGCCCGCTTCGATCTTGCCGCACAGAAACTTAACCTGGATGAAGGGCTCTGGCGGGTGCTGCGCTATCCCAACCGTGAGATTACGGTTCACATTCCCGTGCAGATGGACGACGGTCACCTGGAAGTTTTCACCGGCTTCCGCGTGCAGCACTCGATCGCGCGCGGCCCGGCCAAGGGCGGCATTCGCTACGCGCCCGACGTCACGCTCGACGAAGTGCGCGCTCTGGCCAGCTGGATGACATGGAAGTGCGCGGTGGTCAACATTCCTTTCGGCGGAGCGAAGGGCGGCGTCATTTGCGATCCTCACAAGATGTCGATGGGCGAAGTTGAGCGCATGACGCGCCGTTACACTGCTGAGCTGATCGAATTCCTGGGCCCGGAAAAGGATGTTCCCGCGCCGGATGTGAATACAAACGAGCAGGTCATGGCTTGGATGATGGACACCTATTCCATGCACATGCGGCAAACGGTCACGGCGGTTGTTACGGGCAAGCCCATCAATATCGGCGGGTCGCGTGGGCGCCGGGAAGCAACCGGACGCGGCGTGATGATCGTGTGCGATGAGGCCTGCAGGAAGCTGAACATCGACCGCGAACGCGCCCGCGTCATCGTTCAGGGATTCGGCAACGTGGGATCAAACGCAGCCTTGCTGATGCACGAAGCTGGATACAAGATCATCGGCATCGCGGAAGTGGGTGGCGGACTGTTGAACAAGAATGGCATCGATCTGAAGGCTCTCGTCGATTTCCGCCAGAAGAACGGCACGATTCACGGATTTACTGGCGCGGAGAAGGCCGAAACCGCCGACCTACTGACCACCGAGTGCGAGATTCTCATTCCTGCAGCCACAGAAAATGTAATCACCAGCCGCAACGTCGACCGTGTGAAGTGCCGCATTCTCGCTGAGGGGGCAAACGGTCCCACCACGTCGGCCGCTGATGATGTGTTGACCGACAAGGGCGTCTTCGTAATTCCCGACATTCTGGCCAACGCAGGCGGCGTCACGACCTCGTACTTTGAGTGGGTTCAGGACCGACAGGGATATTTCTGGAAGGAATCGGTCGTGAACGAGCAATTGGAAACCATCATGAAGTCGTCGTTCGAGGATGTGGTGCGATATGCCGACACCCATCACGTGAACAACCGGATCGCGGCCTACATGCTGGCGATCGACCGTGTGGCTTACACGATTCGCCAACGCGGGATTTACGCTTAGGCCAAATCTCTTGACCGACAGGCCTCCGCTACGGAGGCCTGTTTCGTTTTACGGCTTGACCGGCAGGCAACGGATTGGCATCATGGTCCACCGCGCGAGGCTCGGGTCTATGCGCGATCAACTCACGCTACTACGTCACAACAATTCAAAGAGGCCGGCTCAGCCTCTAACCAGAATTCAAGGAGAACTGCCGTGAAGCGAATCCTTGCAACAACCCCTCGTTGGGCACTGGCCTGCCTGGTTCTGTCGCTCTGTATGAGCATGGCATGGGCACAGTCCCAGAGCAGTTCCACCACCGATCAATCGTCCACATCTTCCACCAAGAAATCAAAAAAATCGAAGAAGGCTGCTGGTTCCGCGGATGACAGTTCCGCGGCAGCAAGCGACACGGGCACAAAGACAAAATCTTCGAAGAAAAGCAAGAAGGGCAGTTCGGCCGCCGCTGATTCCTCGGGCGCTCCGGCCGCCGACTCAACTACCAACGCCAAGTCCTCAAAGAGAAAGAAGAAGAGCGACACCGCATCGGCCGACGCTTCTGCTGCGCCTGCGGCTGACGCGGCCAGCGGGACAAAGTCGAAATCGAAGAAGAGCAAGAAAGCAGACGCGACCGACGCCGCACCGGCCTCCGGATCTTCGAGCACGACCGACGCAAGCGCTAGTACAAAATCATCGAAGAAGCGCAGCAAGAAGACGGACGCGGCTGCCTCTTCGGGCACGGCAGCGGCTCCGGCAGCGAACTCGACGCCTGCCCCAGCTGCAACTTCTACCCCCGCGCCCGCCGCACCAGCGAAATCAGCCGCTCCAAGCGGCAGTGCCGCTTCCACTCCGGCACCTAAAAGCAAGGCTTCGTCAAAGGCCGCGGCCACGCCCGCTGCGTCCGACTCGGATATCGCTGCGGCAAAGTCCTCGGGCAAAGTCTGGGTCAATCTCGACTCGGGTGTATACCACAAGGGCGGCCGCTGGTATGGCAAGACGAAGAGCGGTAAGTTCATGACCGAACAAGAGGCCAAGGCGGCGGGATACAAGGCATCTGAGACCGACTAGCTCACTTCACACAAGGAGGCAACATGCATCAAAAGAGGCTGCTCCAACAAGTTTTCATCGCTCTTCTTTCGTTGACTCTGCTCAGTTCTCTAGGTCTGGCGCAGGATAAAACCAAGGCGTCCAGCAAAACCGCTACAGCAGCAGCGGCATCCGCCGATCTCCTCGACATCAACTCCGCGACGAAGGATCAACTGGACGCGCTGCCGGGAATCGGCGCGGCCTACTCGCAGAAGATCATCGACGGACGGCCGTACAAAGCCAAGACCGATCTGGTTCGCAAGAAGGTTCTGCCGCAAGCAACGTACAACAAGATCAAGGACAAGATCATCGCCAAACAAAAGTAATTGGACGCTGGAGCGTTCGCCGAAAACGCTCCGGCGTTCTTTCTTGAGGCAGTGGCTGTAGCTAAATCTAAGGAGGAGTTATGGGACTGTTGGATAATCTCGAAAGCATGGCGATGAATAAGGTTGCCGGGTCGAATCCGGCAGCGTCGGGCATTCTGCAGATGATTCAAAATCATCCCGGTGGGCTGAACGGCCTTGTGCAATCGTTCCAGCAGAATGGAATGGGAGGCCTCGTCAATTCATGGGTCGGTACAGGACAAAACCTTCCTGTGAGTGGCGAACAGGTTCAGCAGGTGCTCGGCTCCGATCGAATTCAGGCGCTTGCGCAGCAGATCGGAATCGATCCGAACACCGCGAGTTCCGTCGTCTCCCAATTGTTGCCCGTCATTGTGGATAAATTGACTCCCAACGGGAACATGCCGGAGCATTCGAATCTATTGCAGATGGGCGAAAACCTGCTTGCCTCGCTCGGAAAAACAGGCACAACTTCGTAGTGCAGCACTGCGACTTTCGGTTGCACTACTGACGCGGAACGAGTCTGCCGGCTCCGTTGCGTTCCCCCGCCGCGTGGAGCATAATCGAATTGATACCGGGCCTCCGGAGCCTCCAGTAGTGTGAACCTGCCCAATTCCATCACGCTGATACGTATCTTCAGTATTCCCCTGCTGATGTGGATTCTTGCCAGTTCCCGCTTCAGCAACCTCAGCGGAGAGCGGGAATTGCTCGCGTCGGCAATTTTCATAGCCGCCTCGATGACTGACGGCATCGATGGTTATCTGGCCCGCAAACGCGGGCAAGTTACCACGATCGGAATCCTGCTGGACCCGCTTGCCGACAAACTCCTCATCGCGGCTGCGTTCGTCACGCTGGTGCAATTGAATCCCAGCCTCGTCCCTGCCTGGATCGCTGTTGTAGTTATTGGACGCGAATTCCTTGTGAGCGGCCTACGGTCGATCGCCGCGGGCGAAGGCTTTACCATTGAGGCCAGCGAACTGGGCAAGCTGAAGATGGTCGTGCAGATCGTATCCGTCGTAGCTGTGATCCTCGACCATCGCTGGAAAGAGTGGCCGGTTTACGGAAACTATATTTTCCCGATTCACTGGATCGCATATCTTGCCATCTGGTTTATGGTGGCGGTTTCTTTGGTGTCGGCGATCGATTACTTCGTCGCTTTCTGGTCGAAGATCGACAAGCGCGTAGTAAAACGACGACGACGCGCATTCATTCTCAGCCGGCGCAGGAAACCTGTACCACCCGCACAAGGCGACCGCGATGTCGCTGCTTCGACCTAATTCCGCGGAAACAGAGTTGTCTTCGTCCCCGGGGGAGTTCTCGCAGGAGGAACGCGCTGAACTGCTTCGTCTTGCGCACGACTCCATTCTGTCAGCTCTTGAGCACCGCGAGATTTCCTTCGAACCTCCAACCGATCATTTCGCCGAGCCGCGTGGAGCCTTTACAACGCTCTACCTTCGAGGTGAGTTGAGAGGTTGCGTAGGTTATGTCCAGCCGACCAGTTCGGTCTACCGTGCGGTCGCCGAAACAGCCCGAGCCGCTGCATTCGAGGACACCCGCTTCTACTCGATCACCCTTGAAGAGGCGCACCAACTGCAGATTGAGCTGAGCATCCTGAGTCCTCCCAACCCGGTCGCTGCAGAGGAAGTTGAGATAGGCAAGCACGGACTGCTTATCGGGATGGCCGGCCGTCGCGGCTTACTCCTGCCGCAGGTGCCAATCGAGCATCACTGGGATCGCATGACGTTCCTGGAACAGACCTGCCGAAAAGCAGGGTTGCCGCATGATGCCTGGCAACGAGGGGCGACGATCGAGGCGTTCACCGCGGAAGTGTTTGGGGAAAAGCATTCCGCATAGTTAGCTACAAGTTCGGTTGAAAAAAAGTCCGGGGACGGTTTCCCGTCCCCGGTCTGGGACTACGGAGCAGAAACCTAGTTGACCTGATCGAGTTCCACCTTATCGCCGGAGTGCACATCTTCCATCGAGAAGACGATCATGCCGGTGGCAGTGGTATCGGTCACACCGATGATCACGATCTCGCCTACGGATCTGCGCGGCAGATCGCGAACGTGGATCACTGGACCGTTATTTTTGGTGAACATCTTCGGATCGACGGAAGGCGTCTTTAACTGCGTGTCTTCCGCGATAGCGGCCTTGAACGAGAGCGAGTCGACAGGATCGTTCAGATCCGCATCATAGGACCGCACCGCGCGGAAGAAATCACCGATCTTCACGCCCTGGTTGGATCCGACGTTGATATACAACTTGTGGCCGGTGCCCATTTCTGAGTCGAAATCCTTACCCATAACCACGCGGCCTGAAACTTTGCTGCTGGCGGGCAGGAACCGGTCAAAGCGAATCGGGTTGTGGAAGTTGACCAGCTGTTTCTCAGCAAACGGGATCGTTGTGTCGCCGGGGTTCACACCGTCGCAGGCGTACTCAATCTGGGCGATCGCGGTCTTGCTGCGGGTATCAATCACTTTCACTCGCCCGACTTCCTCGTAAGGCTGTCCGGTTTCCTTCAAGAGCTTTTTCTCGCCCGGATACATCTCGTACTCGTTGACATCGCGCAGGGCGCGAACCACTTCGTACTCGGCTCCGGCGGTATAACCGCCTCCCTGTAGATACACGAGGTCGCCGCGGGTGAACTTGGTGGTGCCGGGCGTTTGCAGTCCGCCGGCGACAAAGTTAGCATCGGGCAGAATGTGCTTGCTGATGAACCCGGCGCAATACAGATCGGCGTAGGTAGGCGTTTGAACGCGCTCCGTGGGAAAACTCTCGGTGGTCGGCACGGTTCCCTGGGGTGCCTCGGCTGTGGCACTATCTCCGCTCTGAGCCCAGGCCGCAGTCGCCAGCAACAACACTAACAATCCTGTTTTCTTCATGTTACCTCCGGGGCAGACGCCCCCGCGCGTCCTTCCTGTTTGCTTAAATGCTGGAAAAGAAAGGCCTCAAGCCGGAAGGTAACAAGGGGGTAAGGGTGGGTCAAGGTTACGAGGGTGTTGGTCCGCTGCGGAGCGGTTTTTCTCCTGGAAACGTAATCCCTTGTTGCATAAATAATTAAGCCCCTGTAATAATTCGCCGTTCGTTAGGCTGTGACTGGAACCAGGGAGTCCGATCAGAAAAAATGACCTCTGCCCCATCGTTCGTGTCCCGGATGCTGCCATTGCGATTGCCTCGCGTCTGCGTGGCCGTAATCGGCTCGGATGCGAATGAAATGGCCGAAACGGCCGAAAGCCTGGTCCGCGATAACCCTTTCCTTGAGTTCAGGTTGGACTACCTTTCGAAACCGGGCCTTGCGCTTCCCCGGATCAAGCGCTTCCTGGAGACACATCCCGGCACCGTAGCCATCGCGACCTGCCGCCGCGCCGCCAGCGGGGGCAAGTTCCGCGGATCGATCGCTTCCCAACTGGACATCCTGAGCAAAGCGGCTGCAGCTGGCTGCCAAATGGTTGATGTTGAAGTGCAAACCGCGGCTAAGTGCAAGCCGGCCCAGCTCGAAAAGCTGCGCAGCCGTGCGGGCATGATTCTCTCCTTTCACGATTTCCGCGGCACAAAGAAGCTCGAGGAAACGCTGGAAAAACTGCTGGCTTACCCGGCGGACTACTACAAGATCGTGAGCACTGCGACGACTCTCGCGGACAACGTTACGATGATCAAGTTCCTCGCGCGCGAGGGAGACCGGCATTCCCTCATCGGGATGTGCATGGGCGAGCAAGGCATTATCAGCCGCGTCCTCGGCGTTCGTGCGGGCAGTATTTTCACGTTCGCTTCTGCCGGAGCTGGGCAGGAAACGGCTCCCGGACAAGTCACCGCCCAAGAGCTACGCAGCGTTTACCGCATCGAACAAGTCGATGTGGCGACACGAATTTATGGGGTCGTCGGAGATCCTATCGTTCATTCGCTTTCGCCCACAATCATGAATACCGCCTTCCGACGAGAGAACGTGAACGGCGTTTATCTGAAACTGCATGCCAAGACGTTGAAGGATCTCCTGACCTGCGTAAAAGAGATCCCGATTCACGGCATCAGCGTGACCATGCCTTATAAGCAAGACATCGTGTCTCACCTTGACAATGCCGACTCCCACACCAACAAAGTGGGCGCCTGCAACACCGTAGTCCGCGCTCAGGATGGAAAGCTTTACGGCTTTAACACGGACACTGCAGGCGTGATCCGCCCGCTGGAGCGTCGCCTGAACACGATTGAAGGTGCGCGAGTGCTTGTGATCGGCGCGGGGGGAGCCGCCCGTGCGGCAGTGTTTGCATTGAAGGAGCGTGGCGCCGAAGTTTACATCCTGAATCGCAATGCGGCGCATGCGAAGAAACTTGCACACCAGGCGCGTGCGCGCATCATGAAGCGGCCTGACTTGAAGAAGATGGCGTTCGACGTAATTATCAACGCGACTCCGGTGGGCATGGGAAATTCCCGTGAAACGCCCCTACAGGACAAGGAGATCAATACGCGCTATGTCTTTGATATGATTTATGATCCGCCGGAAACGCGGCTGATGAAGCTGGCGCAAGAGCGAGGCGCGCAGATCATTCCCGGAATCGAAATGTTTGTCCACCAGGCCGCGCGGCAATTTGAAATCTGGACCGGAAAACCCGCGCCTTGGGACGAGATGCTCCGCGTAGTCCAGTTGGCACAACAGGATCGTTCCAACCACTCCGCAAGCGGCAAATAAGCGCTCTCCGATGCGCACATTGAAGAAAAAGTTGCATTTTTCGTGGTGCCCAAAGTAAGATGCAATCAGGAAGCGGCGACTGTAATCGCTTCCGGATCGTTGTACCGCCCGTTCCTTACTTCCAAACTCGCAGTTCAAGCTTTGGCGCAAACAACTCGACGGGAGGTGGCTCGCTCCGCCTCCAACCCGGTTCGGAGAGTTCAATATGGCGTGGTACGCGTACTGTCTTACCGAGCACCAGACCCTTCCCAATGGAACCCGCACTCGCCGTCCCTTCCTGCTCGAAGGTGTACAAGGGGTTAGCGGCGCCGCGGTTCTGAGCTATCCCAGTGGGGAATTTGCAGTGATCGTCAGCGAATACGATCACACCACCTCAACCCTTGACCAGAAAGCCGCGATTGAACACGCTCGAGTCGTAAGCAACTGCTTCCGTAATTCCACAGTTCTCCCGTTCAAGTTTGGAACCATTTTCGATAGCGATGACGCGCTCCGTCAGGCCGTTCGGGTAAACCGGCGAGCCTTCGGCCAGAGCGTCGCGAAACTGCGCGGCAAATCCGAAATGCACATCAAGCTCGTCGTACGGGACGGCTCGTTGCGCGAGGCCATGATTGACGTGGAACTGCCTGACACCGTGGGCGGAGACTACCTGTCCAAGTTGCGGGTGAAAGCATCGCGCGAACGTGAGCGCCAAACGAAAGCGCGCGCTCTGTCCGTGCAGGTTCACAAGCTGTTCAATCCGCTCGAAGAAGAGGTTAGCTGCAAGAAGGTCGCTCCCGAAGGCATGTTGATCGATATCGCCCACTTGATCGACAACAAGAGCGTCGAAAAGTATCAAAACCGTTACAACACGGCCGCTAAGCAGCTGAAGAATTGCGAAGTGGCCATCAGCGGTCCTTGGCCTCCCTATCACTTCCTGCCGGGCAAACTGCGCACGGTTGCTGGCAACAGCTAGGGAACAGTTCAGTTCTTCGAAGGCCCACAGCACACTCGCTTTGGGCCTTTTTGCTTTTCTGGTAGGTAGCTGCAGTGAATGTGCATTCTTCTGCACTTGGAAATCCTGTTCCTCCCCTCGCGGGACAGCAATAACGCTTCATCCTCATCGCAGTAAGTCCTTAATTCTTCGGGGCTTCGATAGGTTCGTGATCGAAATCACGCAGATTTAGCGCTTTGGCGCGGCAAATGCATCTCCCACATGTAGCAAAGAGGCCGCACCCTCGGATGACCTTCACTCTCGATTCTCCGCGTCGCTTCCTAAGCCGTTCCGGCTGGCGGAACGGTATCTCGCATCGCCTTTCCTGACATTGCCCACCAATTGTTAGCCTCTTGAAATGTGGCCCCAGAGATGGGGCCATTTTTGTTTTCGAGGCATTGATTCGTTGCCTGCTTCTTCAATCGACTCCCGCTCGGATACACTGATGCTCCAACCATGGCTCATACTCGTGTTCGATGTGAGGTTTTGCCCACACTGCTGTGTCTTGTATCGATTGGCGCCGCTGCCCAAAATCAGCAGAAGCCAGCTCAGCCGAGCTTTGCCACCATCCCGCAGATGTCACAAGCGCAACGGGAGAACTTTCCCCCGCAACTGCTCGAAGAGTTGAACGACATCAAGAACGCCGCTCTATCGGACGACTACGCGTACCGACAGGTCGCCCATTTGACCGAGAACATCGGCCCGCGCCCCAGCGGATCATTACAGGCAAAGGCGGCCTCCGAGTACGTCTCCGATCAGCTTCGGCAGCTCGGGCTCGACGTTCAGATGGAGGAGGTCAAAGTTCCACATTGGGTGAGAGGCGCCGAGAGTGGAGAATTGGTGGAATATCCGGGGCAGGTCGCCAACACCTCGCAGAAAATTGTGCTCACGGCTCTCGGAGGCAGCACCTCCAGCGGGCCCGACGGCATCACCGCCGATGTCGTATGCGTCAATAACTTTGACGAGCTGAAAAGTCTCGGGCACGAGAAGGTCGCCGGCAAGATCGTTCTGTTCAACGAGCTGTTCGATAAACAGAAAGCGGTTGCGGGATTCTCATTCATTTCTTACGGCGAAGCGGTCCGTTATCGGGCGGCCGGACCGAAAGCCGCTGCCGAACTGGGTGCGCTGGCGGCGCTGATCCGGTCGGTGGAAAGTGCCGACTACCGGCTGCCGCATACCGGATTCAGCGTCCCTGCAGGAATTCCCGCGGGCGCCGTGACCAGCGAAGATGCAGACCTGATCGCTCACCTGACAAACGAAGGCAGAGTCAGGATGCACCTCACCCTGACGCCGCAGAAACTTCCTGACACTGTCGGCTACAACGTCGTCGCGGACCTGAAAGGCTCTGAACATCCCGAGCAAGTCGTGATCGTGTCTGGTCACCTCGACTCCTGGGATCTGGGCACCGGAGCCATCGACGATGGAGCCGGGGTTGCCGTCGCGATGGAAACAGCCGAGGTGCTTCAGAAATTGCACCTACGCCCGAAACGCACTCTACGCGTCATCGCATGGATGGACGAAGAAAGCGGAGGGGCGGGCAGCCAGACCTACGCCAAAGAACACTTGAATGATTTTCCCCGGCATATCGCAGCGATTGAAAGCGACAGCGGAGCTGCCCATCCGCTGGGGTTCGAGTCTCGCGTCAGCAACGGCGCAGCCGACCTGCTACGCCCGGCGCTGAGTGTCTTGCAAAGCTTCGGAGCGAATGCACTGGAGCAGAGCGCCTATCCTCCCGGTGCCGACATCGCTGCCATGTCAGAAGCGGGCGTGCCTGCGCTTGGACTAAAACAGGACGGGCGCAAATACTTCGACTATCACCACAGCGCAGCTGACACTCTCGACAAGATCGTTCCTGGCGAACTGCGGGAGAATGGCGCCGCGATGGCCGTGATGGGATACGCGCTGGCAAATATGAGGGATCCGCTCCCCCGGTAGAGATAGTTTGAGAAGATGTGATGCGAATCACAGAACGCCTTTGGATGTGCAATCACAATGGCACGGTTGCCGCCCGCGTTTCTTGCAGCCCTACGGGCGGTTGACGCATCTTAATTTCCGCGCTTATCATTTTCGTTTGGCCCAAGGACCACGGACGCCTCCGTTGCGGGGCGTCCTAAGAGTTTGATAGGCAATTTTGAAGTGACCTATGGATAAGAAGAAGCTCGATACATTCAAAAAACGACTCGAAACCCGTCAGCAGGAACTGCGCCGCACTGTCACACAGAATCAGGCGGACGGCCGCTCTGCCGACGAAGACACCGCGCAGGACATTGCGGACCGCGCTGCCAGTTCCTACAACAAAGAGTTCTTGTTCAGCCAGAGCAACAACGACCGCCAGCTTCTACAGATGGTCGATGGAGCGCTCGCCCGCATTCGCGAGGGCAGCTTCGGCGAATGCATCAGCTGCGGCAAAGAGATCAACACCAAGCGACTGGAAGCGGTGCCGTGGACCAGGCACTGTATCGAATGCCAGGAAAAATTGGAGCAGGGGCTGCTCGAAGAAACGTCGCGCTGAGAAACATGTCCGTTGGCGAACGCCGCCGGAACTCCGGCGGCGTTCACGTTTTCTGAATCTTTCCGCAGACCTACGGCCTGAGCGTTTCAAGCCCGCGCGCCTTGGCGCGCTCGAATCAACTGCACAAGCGTTCCAGCGAGAATGGCGATCGTCAGCCACGAGAACCAGTCCCCAAACCGCAAGTAGATTGTGCTGTCGTGCGTCGTTGGCACATCCGCCAACAGCGTGGCGAACGACGATGAATTGCTGCGAGTCTCCGCGAGGATTCGTCCGCGATTGTCGCTAACCGTGAGATAGCCATCCCGCGCCGCACGGGCGATGCTGAAGCCATCTTCTACCCCGCGCATTACTGCGATATGCCCATGCTGAAAGCGGTCTAGAACGAAATCCCATGCTGGGACGAGCATAAGCCCAGCACCCAGCCGTCCGTAATCACGCGACAGAGGTGTGAAGTCCATATCCTTGCATATCTCCACGCCCCATTTCCCTGAAGGGACATCCATGGTCGTAAGCGTTGTGCCTGGTTTAAAACGTGATTCAAAGGGCGGCAGCATGTGATGCTTGTCGTAGGTTTGGGTAGCCAAGTGCGGGGAATAGACTCGGGCCTGGTTGTAACTGAGCGGCGGCGCTTCGTCTACCAATCCGACCACTATCACCACATTCGTCTTGTCCGCCAGTATCTGGAGCAGACGGTCCGCTTCCCCGCTCCTGGACTCGGCAATCACTCCAATTTTTTCTGGAATAACAATCGCCTGCGCGCCCTTTGCCGCGAGCAATTCTGCTTGGCTCGCGTATGCCTGTAACAAGTGCTGCGTCGCAGCGCCTTCGCCCATCACATCTTCGTACTCCGGAAGATCTGTGGCGATGAGGCCGACTTTCACCGTCGGCCCCGACGTAGGATTCGACAGTCGAAGCACTCCAAAAACCAGAATGATGCCGATTATTGCCGTTGAAGCCACTGCGGTCCGAAGCGCTTGCTTCAGCGCCGACTGCGAAAGATAAGCCGCGACCGCCAATCCGGAGGAGAACAGGAGCAGGAAAAACGTCATCCCCGATGGTCCGGTGATCGAGGCCAGTTGGAGAAACGGAAGGAAGTTCAGCTGTGAATACGCCAGGCTTCCGGCCGTCCCATGCGGTGAAGCCAACGTCAGCAGGTATTCGACCGTCGTATACGCGGCGGGAAAGGCGACCAGCGCTGTACGGTATGCTCCTGCCCTTAGGAGCCGGCGGAATAGCAGCACCGAAAGCGAGAACACCAACGCTGGGGTTGCATAGATCACGATCTGAATCGCTAGAGGAATATGTATCAGCGCACTGAAGAAATGATGCAGGTTTAGCGCGCCAAGGAACCACGCCAGGAACGCCGTCAATCCCGTGGCCCACCACGAACTTCGCGGCGCAAACAGAAGTATCGGAAGCGGTGCGAACCACATGAGCGGCCACTTCGGAAAGAGCCCGGTCCCGAAATACAATAGAGTGGCCGTGACTGCGACGGTGAGTACAGCACTCACAATGCGCCGGCTATTTACGGATGCCACGAATGTACCTCCGGAATGATCTGCGATAGCGATCGCGGAAACGGTGTTCGGACGCGCCCAACCGTCCGCCAAGATAGAGCATGATCAGCCCGTGGGAGAGCGCTCCGATCTCGAACACAATTTCCCAGACGTCGTCCGGGCGAAACACTCCGCTTTTCATGCCCTCAGCTACGACCTCCGCTACGACATTCGCAGTCGGAGACTCACCCGCCTTGAAATCCTTTGGAAATTTTCTTGCGCCGGAACGCGGCTTCAGAAACATGAGCTCGAACAGCCGCGGGTTTTCCAGAGCATGGTCGAGGAAGATCTCGCTCAGCGCCAGGAGTTGATGCTCGACGTCCCGACTGCCGCCCCGGCGCGTTAAACGATCTGCAAGCTCGCGGAAGCCCTCCTCTGCAACCGCATTGAGCAGCGCATCGCGATCGCGGTAGTGACGGTATATCGCCATTGGGGTGAGACCAACGGCGTGGGCCACTCGGCGCATGGTCACTGCGTCGCTCCCTGCCCTATCCAGCAGTCGCCGGCTGGCGAGAGCGATCTTTTCCGAAGATGATTCCGCTAGCATGTATACAGTGTACACAACGAAGTGTACGCCGTATACACCGCAAATATTCCATAAAAAGGATAGCCCCGGCGTTGAGATACCCGGGGCCATCGCTGTCCATCAGAGGCTAGCTATGCGGTTTTGAGTTGAAACGGCAGCTTGCGCACCCGCTGACCCGATGCCGCAAAGATCGCGTTTGCCACGGCTGGAGCGGCGGGCGGGAGTGCAGGTTCTCCCATACCGCCAGGATCTTGCGTACTCTCCGTCAAGTAGACCTCGATCGGTGGGGCTTCGTTGATCCGGATCGGATCGTATCCGTCGAAATTGGTCTGCTCGACGGCGCCATTCTTGATCGTGATCGCATTCTTTAAGGCCGCACTTAGGCCGTAAATGATCGCGCTTTCTGCCTGAGCGCGTACCGCTTCCGGGTTGACAATGCGCCCACAGTCAATCGCGGCCACCACTCGATTGATCTTGAAGTCGTTTCCCTTCACCGTCACTTCGGCCGCCTCTGCGATGTAGCTGCCAAACGAAAAATAGGAAGCGATGCCACGGCCCGTTCCTTTGGGAAGAGGCTTGCCCCACCCCGACTTGAGTGCCGCGAGGTTGAGAACCCCTAACAGGCGCGCCGGATCGGGATCATCCTCAAAACGGGCCTTCCAGTGCGGAGGTTTTACCAGAAGCGATCTTCGGAATTGCACAGGGTCTTTCCCGGCAGCTGCGGCGAGTTCATCAATGAAGCATTCCACTGCGAATCCGTTGAAGGAATGCTCGACCGAGCGCCACCACAGTGGGGGAACTGCGCTCTTTACCGGGTTGTACTCAAGGCGAACGTTTTGAATCGCGTACGGCATCTGCAGCGCGCCACCGACCTCGGACTTCTCCGGTTCCGGATTCTCCGGGGGGCCCCACCACGATCCGATTGCGGTGGAAGCAATCGTATGCGACCACGCGACCGGATGTCCTGCATGATCCACGGCCCCACGCATGTTGTGACATGCCGAAGGACGATAGAAGTCGTGCGTCATGTCATCCTCGCGTGACCATACAAGCTGCACTGGCACGCGCACGACCTTCGCGATTTGTGCCACTTCGGCGGGATAGTCCGCCATGTAGCGCCTTCCAAATCCTCCGCCGAGATAGGTCGTGTGGACCGCAACTTTGTTCGGCTGTAATCCAAGGATTTCAGCGACAGCCCGTTGCACCCAGTCGGGAGACTGCGTCGGCGCCCAGACCTCGGCCTCACCATCCCGCGCATGTGCCGTAATGTTCATCGGCTCCATCGTCGCATGCGCGAGGTACGGAAACTCGTACATGACCTCGACTTTCTTCGCGCCATTCGACAAGACCTTGTCAACATCGCCGTCGTTCCGCATTCGCTTTCCGGCTTTGGCAGACGCGGTACGCAAGTCTTCGCGCAACGCATCTGTTGACTCCGAGGCAGCCGGGCCGTGATCCCAAGTGATATCGAGCGCTTCCCTGCCCTTCATTGCTGCCCAAGTCGAATCGGCGACCACGACAACGCCGCCGGCGGTGAACTTATCGCGTCCGAGCGCTGGAATTTCGAATACATCGCGCACGCCGGGGACTGACTTCGCCTCAGCCGCGTCAAAGTGCGCCGGCTTGCCTCCGAAAGTCGGACACCTTGCAACCATCGCAAACTTCATGCCGGGTACGCGGACGTCGATGCCGAACTGGGCACTCCCATTGACCTTCGCGGGAATGTCGACGCGCGGCGTTCTGTGCCCGATCAACATGAATTGTTTTTCGTCTTTCAACTCGATCTTGTCCGGACTAGGAAGGGGCAACTTCTCCGCAGCCTCAATCAGCTCTCCATAGGTAGCCTTGCGGGACGACTTCACATGCATCACGGTCCCGAACTTGGCTTCGCATTCGCCGCTCGGAACGTTCCACTTCGAGGCTGCAGCGGTGATCATCAGTTGCCGCACCGTTGCTCCCGCTTTCCGCAGTGGCTCGAAACTCTCCATCGTGCTGCCGCTGCCTCCAGTACCCATGTGCTCATAAAGATCGGGGCGCGTATCCGCCTGCACCACAGCTACTGACTTAAAGTCGACTTCCGCTTCATCCGCCAGAATCATCGCCAAGCCGGTCTTGATTCCCTGCCCCATCTCTGATTTCGCAACGACTAGCGAAATCTTGTTATCGGGGGTGATGTGGATATACGCATCAAATGGATTCACCGGCGGCTTCTTCTTGGCCTTTTCGTTCTCCTGCGCTTCGAGGGGCAATCCGGAAAACCGCACGCCGATTAGCAGCCCCGCGCCTGCTGCCGCGCTGCGTACCACGAATGCTCGACGATTGATCGCCATGGCTATGCTCCTCTCCCACCGCTTTGGCTCGCGTGATGGATCGCTTTTCGGATGCGCTGATACATGCCACAGCGACAGAGATTGCCGATCATCGCGCTCTCAATCTGATCGTCGGTGGGATGCGGGGTCTTCGCCAGTAATGCCGCGGCCGACATGATCTGTCCCGGCTGGCAATATCCGCATTGCGGAACCTGTTCCGCAATCCAAGCCATCTGCAAGGGATGGGTGTTGTCGGCGGATAATCCTTCGATCGTCGTAATCTTCTTTGTCGCTACGGAAGAAACTAGCGTCTGGCAGGCGCGCGCAGCAACGCCATCGAGATGCACCGTACAAGCCCCGCACAGCCCCATGCCACAGCCATATTTCGTGCCGGTCATTCCGAGACTGTCCCGCAGCACCCAGAGCAGAGGCGTATCCGGAGACACGTCGACATCGTGCGAACTGCCATTGATGAGCAACTGAAAAGCCATAGGAGGACTCCCCAGACGAGGTTGGTGCGTGAGACGAGGCTACTCCAGAAAAGTGAGCAAGATCAACTCACAGAGACGTTGCTGGCAACGACTCCGACCGGCAGCGGCACGAGTAGTTGGATCAATTTTGCTGTAGACAGAGACGTAGCAAAGCTACGTCTCTGCCCAGCGATTTTCTACATTCCCGGTTTCTTCTCTTCTTCTGCGGCTTTGACTTCGCCGGGCATGACGTTCTTCAGCGGAGCTTTCCTCTGCTCTTCCAGTTCCGGATGCGGCATTGGCTTGCGCGGTAGCATCAGGTCGCGCATCGCCGTGTTGTACACGAAGATCGCTTCCACCGTCGCTGCCTGGGCCAGATCCTCAGGCTGCAGACGTTCGTATACATCCTCGTTGGAGTGATGCGTGCGCGATCCGTAGTCCAGAGGATCCTGGATGAACTGGAATCCCGGAATGTCGACCGCGTCGAACGCCTCGTGGTCGGTGCCCCCCGTATCCCGCATCGTAATCGCGCCAACGCCGAGGTCGGCCAGTGGAGCCATCCACTGCTGGAAGATCGGTGCGACCGATGCGTTCTCCTGCAGGTAAATTCCGCGGATTTTTCCCGATCCATTGTCCACATTGAAATACCCGGAAATCTTCTGCTGTTCTGGTTTCAATTCCACCGCGCCAGCCGGTTTGCGCAGAAAGTCAGGAAGCTTGATTTGATCGGGTGCTGTCGAGAGCGGTACGTATCCAAAGTGCTGCTTCACGTAGCCGTAGGAACCGAATTCGCCCTGCTCCTCTCCGGTCCACAGTGCGACGCGGATCGTCCTGCGGGGCTGCACGTGCAGCGAATTCAGGATGCGCATCACTTCCATCGCGACTACGCTGCCGGCGCCGTTGTCCGTCGCGCCAGTCCCGGATGCCCAGGAATCAAGGTGCCCACCCACCATCACGACTTCATCTTTCAGTTTTGGATCTGTGCCCGGAATTTCTGCCACCGTGTCGAATCCGTGCTCGTGATCGCCGGTAAATTCAGTATCTACGTTCATCTCGATGGTCACGGGAACATTCGCTTTGAGCAGGCGGTATACGCGTCCGTAGCTTTCGATGGCCATCACCACAATCGGCAGCGCCTCGGCATGTTCCCGCTGATAGGTGAACCAGCCCATGCCCGATCCGCCGTCGTCGAAGATCGTTCCGCCCGAGCCACCACCGTCTCGTCCATCGCGGCTCGGAACAACGACTCCAGCGGCATGTTCATCCGCAAGGAACTTCCCAACCTTCTCGCGGAACTCGAGGCGCTTGATAAAGTCGGCGAAGAAATCTCCGCGCTCTCCAACACGCACCGGATATTCCTCGATCTTCTTCAGATCCGAATCGTCGTTGCGCTTGAAGAGGGGCTTGTCCACGGGCTTCACATCGCGCATCGGACCGAAGAAGACGACCTTGCCCGACAGTTTGCCCTTGAACTTGTCGAGATCTTTCTCGTCCTTGGCGTCCATCCAAACCGCGCTTCCGCTCACGGCACCGTGGCTCGACGGCGACCACGGCAACGCTTGTGCGATGAATACAGCTGTATCCGGCGCCGACATCCGCACCCACGTATTCAGCTGCCTCCAGCCCATGCCGAACTCGCCCCAATCTTCCAGATGCGCGTTTTTGCATCCCATGGCGGTGAACTGGTCGCGTGTCCACTCGTTGGCCTTCTTCAGATTCGGCGACCCCGTCAGGCGCGGACCGATTCCGTCCATCAAGCCTGAGGCGTAGTCCATCACATGCGAATGCGAGAGCCCTTCGTCGCGAATGCGCTGGTACATCGTGTAGTCGAGATTCTCCGTTGCGGGCTGCGGCAATTCGTACGACGGCTTCGACGAATCGTCCGGCTTGCTCTCTTTGGACTTTTTGTCCGCTGCGCAGAGCGAGAGCGCGAAACAGAACAGAATGGCGATCATCGCCATTGACTGCTTCTTCGTAGGCATTGTTGGTTGATTCCTCCAGAAGGGAAAACGCAGAGTAGCAGAAGGGGTCAGGATTTTGAAAGCAGTCAGTGTGAGGAAGTTAGTTGTCACCGCTCAGAAAGGTCGTGATCCGACGGTTTCCGCTTGCAACAGAACATCACACAGCTGTTAAGAAGGAAGGATCCCAGGAGTTTCTGGCCCGCGACAACTAGTCCGAGCGATTCAGGCCGAATCGGGAGACCTGGTCGTCGCTCAACTTCCAGTCTGCGCTGAAAGCCACATAGGAACGATCGGCGTCGCTCTGAATGGCGAGGCTGTCTTCCGAAAAATTCGGCTCTACTCGACGAATCACTTCGACCAGTTCGCCCAACGTCTGACAGTCGACCGGGCGGTGGGTGAGCCCATCCTCGTAAACGACTAAGCGGTACGTCCAGCCCTTCTCAATCTTGGTGTGCTGGACAACGATCCTGACCGCTCGGGTTGGAGATCCTTCCCTCAAAGTCGCAATCCAAAAAACTGGATTAGGCGAGTCTCTGCGAAGGCGAATTGCGCAAATGTGATTTAAATCACAATCATTTGTGCTTTCAATCACACTGTACATTCCCAATCTCGTCCACACGATCTTCTGTGAGCGATACGCGTCAACCGGGTGCTAATACTGATCTTTGCGGACCCGGTGAAGGATCGCCACCGCCTGAGAGATGGATAATCCGCCTCGCTGAATCTCCAAGAATTGTGATTAAGATCACGTTCGAATGTGACGTCGGTCAGTCGTTATTACCGCGGGCTTCGTTATGTTCCAATCGGCAAGACCCCGTTGGATTGTTGAAGAACGAGTTGCGATATGGGCATCAATGTCATTCGCCCGTTGTCCAAAAGTCCGCTTGTTATCGCCAGTATCTATGGTGGCGCCTCAGCCGCCTGGATCTTCTTCACCGACAAATCCATGGACTGGCTCCATGTAAATTCGGAGCTGATTCCCGCGCTGAGCCTGGCGAAGGGAATGATCTATGTCGCGATATGCGGAATCCTCATCTACCTGATTCTCGTCAAGTTGCAGCGAGCGAATCAGAATCTCGAATGTCTGGTGGGCGAACGCACTGAAACGCTGGCGCAACGCGAAATCGAACTACACAAACAGGCCGGACTCCTCCGAACCTTCATCGACGAAGTGCCCGCCGGCCTTGCGATGTTCGACCGCAATATGCGATACATCGAGGCAAGCGCCAGGTGGTGTCGCGAACACGGGCTGAATCGTTCCGAGATCATTGGAAAGTCTCACTACGAAGTGTTCCCGAATCTCCCGGAGAGGTGGAAAGATGCACACCGCAGGGGGCTTGCGGGTGAAACCGTGGCGAAAGACAACGATTCGTTCGTTGATCTGAACAACAGAGAACACAAGCTGCGATGGGCGATTCGCCCCTGGGGTGACTCCGGGACCAACACCGGCGGCATCATCATCTTCACCGAGGACATCACTGAGCAGCATCAGTTGCACCGGCAGCTTCAACAAGCGCAAAAGATGGAAGCCGTTGGCAACTTGGCCGGAGGCGTCGCCCACGATTTCAACAATCTGCTTGGAATCATCATGGGTTATTCGGATCTTTCCCTCGCCAGCGTCGCAAATGACAGCCAGGTACACCGAAACCTTCAACAGATTAAGAAGGCGTCCGATCGCGCGGCATCTCTGACCCGGCAATTGCTGGCCTTCGGCCGGCGACAAGTCGTATTCCCGAAGGTCCTGGATCTCGATACCGTCATCCAGAACACTACCAAGATGCTGCTCCGGCTGGTGAGCGAGGACATTGAAATCGCGTTTGTGCATCACAACCAGCTGGGATACATCAAGGCCGATCCGTCGCAAATCGACCAGATCCTCATGAACCTGGTAGTGAACGCCCGCGATGCAATGCCCAATGGAGGAAAGATCGAAATCCGGACTGCCGAGGCAAAACTAGAGTCGGACTACGCCGCTGGACACCCGGGTTGCCGCCCCGGCGATTACATCTCTCTGTCCGTCAGCGACACAGGCTGTGGAATGAATGAGACCGTCAAATCCAAAATATTCGAGCCTTTCTTCACGACCAAGGAATTAGGGAAAGGCACCGGCCTGGGCCTTTCGACGGTCTATGGAATCGTAAAGCAAAGCGGCGGATACATCGCGGTTGACAGCGAACCGGGGAAAGGAACAACCTTTCAGATTTTCTTTCCGAAACTCATGGAGCCGGATCTCGATTCCTTCTCGAGCAACCAGCCCCGCACGCTGCCACGTGGTTCGGAAACAATCCTGATCGTCGAAGACAACCAGTCGTTGCGGGAACTCGCTGTTGCCATGCTCCAGGGTGGAGGCTATCGCGTCCTGGATGCCAACGATGCAGAGCACGCGATGACATTGCTGCATTCGGACGGGCAGAACGTCGATCTACTTATTACAGACGTGATCATGCCGGGCCAGAACGGCGCGGAACTTGTGAACCGCGCGCAGGAGGCACATCCAAGAATCAAAGCTCTATTCATCTCCGGCCACCCTGGCGATGTCTTGCTGCAACGCGGCGGACTGGACCCGGAAGCGACTTATCTGGAAAAGCCCTTTACGACCGAGGTATTGCTGACACGTGTGGATGCGATTCTGCACCCTGCAAATTGAGGGTAAGGCAGCCCGTTCCGGCTTAACGCGAAGCACTCGAATAGAAGGAAAACACCTGCCAGAAGCTGCCGTCTTTTTCGAGGCGGACAGACGCGATCTCAGCACCCGTGTATCGCTTGAGGGCGCGCTTCCAGAATTGCTTTGCCGGGAGGTTCGCTTCCATCACGCGAACCTCCCACTTCCCCGGAAAGTTCCTCCACACTTCATGTGCGATTTCGGTTCCAATTCTGCGCCTCCGGTACGCGCGAAGCACAAAGAATTCCGTCATGTCCCACACACCCGCGTCATCGGAGATTTGTGACCCTCTTTGGACTAAAACGAATCCTGCCCATTTTCCTTCGTGCTTGACTAAGAAGGCATTCCGCGTGGGCTCTCGGAAATAAAGCGGTAGGTCCTTGTACACAAATCTTCCATCGGTCCCGAGAAGTACATCGTGAAACTCACTGAAGTCGTGCGCGTACAACTGCAACAGGTTGGCAACGATCGGCTCGTGCTCAGTCCCGGCGCGGATTAGCTCGATTTCTTGCTTTGAGATCACTCGGTCACCATCGAACTTGACTCCTGCCGGACATCATGCCAGTTATGCCTTGAGTCCGGGTTTCGACGCTACCGACGCAAGATTTCCATCTTCCTTCGGCCCACCCTGCATCAGATCAACGATCATTTCGAAGAGGTGATTCCGGGTTTCCAGCCGCACTCCTGCGCGCGTGATGTAGCGAATGACGATGTCTACTCCTGCGCCCGCCGGCCTCAGATTCACTGACGGCATCGCGCTGAAGTAAGGCGCGCCTTCTTCGTGGGTCACTCTCTTCCATTCTGATTCGGCCATCTTGGCATCCGATTCCGTGGTCTTCACCGTGATTTCGTAAATGGACTTCAGCAGTGGATGAACACTGATTCCTGGCGGAACGTTCACCTTGATCTCATCCCACATCCACTGTCCTACAGTCGAAAAATTGAAGTACTTGCCGCGGATAGCGTAGCCGTTCAGAAAGGCGACTCTTCTTCCGGTCGGGTGCCCGTGGGCAGTCCAGTTTCCCGTCTCCAGGAGCCAGGTGCGGAACAGGCCGAGTTGCACGACTTCGCCGCCAACGCCATCAATCTCCACCCAATCTCGTACCCTCACTCCGTTGGGCCCCATCAGAACAAACCAGCCACAGAATGCCAGGATAAAATCCTGGAAGACTACGGTCAGTCCTGCCGTCACCAGTCCCAAGATCGTCGGCATCTGACGCGGCACGCCAAAAATGATCAGCAGAATCAGGAGCAGTCCGACCAGTTGCGTTCCGAGGTTCAGAACGGTCTTCAGTGTCTGCTTCTGGCGAGAATCGTGAACCACTCGTTCCAGCCCAACCTGCAGACCCCAACCTGCCAGGATGACCAGTATGCAGACCAACGCTATGAATGCCACGGACTGCAAGATCAGGTGAATTGCGATCTTCTGCTGTAACTCGACCTGGGCTCCCCATCGACCGTAAAGGGCGGCCAGTTCCTGCTGCGCTCCCAATCGGTCACTGAGAATACTGATGATGTTTTGCTGAGCGCCGATCCGTTGCAGCCGCTCGATTCGTTCCGCAGCCGACTCTCCGACCGGCTTGCTCGCGATAGCGGCGGCTTCCGTCTTCAACCTTTGCTCGTCGTCGGTGAGCGCGGCCGCGTCCGCTTTAGCCAGTTGTTGAGCCTGGCGAATGAGCTCATTGCGGCTGCGCAACGAACGCCACGTCGATAGCTGCTGGGCAAATGTCGTGTACTGTTCCGCGGAAGCGACTGCGGTTTGTCCATCGTCCCTCGGCGCATTCTCCTGGTACCGTTTCATCGCGGCTTGACGTGCTGCCAGTTCTTGCTGCAGCTTGATTCTCTGATCTCCGCTTTCGCGGGCAAGGTCCTCCACGGAATCCGCCAACTCTGCTTGATCGAGCTCGAGTTGCGCCTTCGCAATATCCAGATCGCTCCCGCCGGGAGCCGCGTCTGCAGCCTTCGTACCCCCGCCGGAACTGAGGGATGCAATTCGTGCCTCGTCGGCCTTGATGGTCTGCTGAAGATCGCTGACCCTCTGCTGCAAAGCCAATCCTTTTGCGCTGAGCTTTGGGGTCGCAAGGCTCGCCTGCCTTAGCGATTGCGAGAAGGCTTGGTCGACCTCGTGATCCGCAAGACGCTCCGCGTCCCGCGCGAGTTTCTTCTCCTCCGCCGACTGCGCCATTGCGGCTAGTGTTGCCGCCGTCTGCCATGGCCTCTGATCGACAATGCCAAGCGGTACATACGCTCCCGTCCAGTTTCCTTTTCTCGGTTGGAGGAATGGAAGGTACGCCATGACACCGCGCGTCAAGAATGCCCCCGACAACGTGGCAGCGAGCACCAATAGCAGGACCAAGACAATCACTTTCCGCGACCGATTCATGAATCCGCCCCTTATGAGTCCTTTGGTTTGAATGTATCGCAAATGGAGAGAATTGAGCGCTCAACGATGGTGCCAACGGGCGGGGGCCCAATGCGGTCAGGAGAGTAGTGTGGATTTCATTTCTGCGCAAAACTCATTCATAGCGTAGTGCCACCATCGGATCCACCTTGGCCGCGCGGCGTGCCGGGATATACGCTGCCGCAAGGCTGACTCCGCACAGCGCAAAGGCAGCGAATGTCACGGCTCCGGGATCGCTCGGACTGATTCCGAAGAGCATGCTGGCGAGTAATCGCGCAACGATGAACGTGACCGGCAGGCCAGTCCCGATCCCAAGTCCAGCGAGCAATAGAGTCTCGCGCAATACGGACGAAAGGACCTGTCTTTTCCCTGCGCCAAGGGCCATGCGAATTCCAATTTCGTGAGTCCGCCGTGCGACCAGGAATGAAATCACGCCATAAAGGCCGACGGCCGTCAGCAGAGCGGCCAGAATCCCAAAGAAACCCGAGAGTGCGGCCATCAACCTCTCAGGGAGTAGGGTTTCCTGAATTTGTGTTTTGAAGACTTTGAAGTCCACGTGGATATCGGGACTTCTTCCCGCAACGGCCTTCCTCATCCTCGAAGTCAGGACAGGTAACGACAGCGAAGACTCGATAACGATCTGTTCCTCGGGACCGGGAGTCGGATCCTGCGCCAGGCACACGTAAACAATCGGCCTGAATTTTTCACGGAGAGCCTTGTACTTGGAGTTCTTCACGAGTCCGACAATTTCGTACTCCGTTTCCGGCTCATGCGGCGTGGCTTCACGGCGAATCCGCATGCCGACTGGGTTCGCACCCATTCCTAACTGCCGCGCAAACTCCTCATTGACGATCGCGACTTTGGGAGAGCTGACCGTATCCCGTTCGCCGAAGTCCCGTCCCGCGACAAATGTGATACCGAGTGTTTTGAAATAGCCTTCACCGATGGGATCGAAGTTCGGATCAAATCCCGATTTTCGATCTCCTCCGGCTGCCCAGACTCGATTATCGGTGCTGCTGCCACCCAGTGGAACAATTCCCGCTTCCGACGCAGTCTCCACACCAGGGACGCTACGAACAAGATCGAGTATCTCTTTCCTGGCCATTTGACGGCGAGCAACCGGGAGACGAAGCTGAGATAGATCAAGCCACGCGATTACGATGTTGTCCTCGCGAAAACCTGTTTCTACTGTCTTCAGGTTGGCGAACGTTTGTGCAAACAACACTGCGCCGGTCACCAGCACCAGCGACAAGGCAACTTGCGTGATCACGAGCATGCGCCGCAGTTTGTTGCTCTCGTGTGTGCCTCCTGCTCTCGGCGAGCCTGCGTTCATGGCCTCGCTCGGGCTGAGTCTGCTTGCCCGAAACGCCGGAACTAACCCGAAGAGCAATGCCGTGAGCGCCGCCAGCAAAGCCGTGAATCCCAAAACACGCCAGTCGGGATGCAGGTTCACGAATAAAGAATCGCCTTCTGTGCTCAACAAGGCTATGAGCGAATTGCCAAGCGTTCCCGCAAGCAGCAGGCCAGCCCCTCCGCCACACAGAATCAAGGGGAACGTCTCCCATAAAAGCTGGCAGATCAGACGGCGTTTTGTTGCGCCGAGCGACAGACGCACTGCAAGCTCCTGCACGCGGGCGCTGCCGCGCGCAAGCATCAGGTTGGCAAGGTTCGCGCACGCGATCAGCAGCACCACACCCGCAAGTCCCAATAGCATCCAAAGCGGAGTCTCATACTCATTACGCAGCCACGAAACACCCTCCGGCGCGGAATCTGAAACCAGTTCGAAATGAAGATAATCGCGTACGTTCTCGGTCGGATAATCCTTGCGCAAGCTGGCTTCAAAGGCGGCGGGCGAAAAAGCCTTGAGACCCGCATTCGCCAGTGATAAGGAGTTCCCCGGTTTCAGGCGACCCATCACGGTCAGCCACCAGTCTGTGCTTGAGTCCAGCCAATTCCCATCGGTCCAATACGCAGACTGCGAGCAGATCGGAACCGCCACTTCGAAAGAGCGGCCAATCTCCGGACCGGTAAATCCCGCACGTGTTACGCCTAAAATCGGGACTGGATGTCGCCCAATCATCAGGGTTCGGCCAATCGCATGTGGATCGCTCTGCAGTTGGCTCTGCCAGAACGCATAGCTCACCACCGCGCCTGAAGCGCCGCACTCCAGCCGGTCATCCTCGGCAGTGAACAATCGTCCCATCGCCGGCTGCACTCCAAGAACCTGGAAAAAGTTGCCACTCACCCACATTCCTTGCACGACCCGCTCGTGATCGCCCTCTGTAATTCCCAGCCCGGTGGGACTCCACGCCAGCACCGCGGAAAAAACTCGCTGGTGATCGCGGATATATTCCCAGAGAGGGTTGTTGAGCGCGGGATAATCCGTGTTCTGGCTGCCCCTTTTGCCGGGCCGCTCCGCAAGGTGCACGATCGTCAGTTCACCGGGATTCGTCACCGGCAGGCTTCTCAAGCGGACCGCATCGAGCAATTGGAAGATCGCCGTATTCGCGCCGATGCCCAACGCGAGTGTCAGCACGGCTACGATGGTGAAGCCCGGACTGCGCAGAAGCTGGCGAAGTCCGAAGCGGAGGTCCTGCCGTAGCGTCTCCACTCCGTTCCACCCCCACATCTCCCGGCTTCTTTGCTGCGTCAAAGCTACGTTCCCAAACTTGCGCAAAGCCGCATACCGGGCTTCCTCCGGAGACATTCCGGCTTCGACGTTCTCCTGCTGCTCCATTTGAAGGTGGGCGCGAATCTCTTCCTCGAGTTCGTCCGTCGCTTTCGGCCGACGAAATAGCGCAACGAATTTAGAGAGATTCTGCCGCCAGCTCATTGCCCCTCCCCGGATTCTGCCGGGCGCAAAACACCGCTGACTGCTTTTACGAATCGTTCCCAGCGCGAAGTTTCCGCAACCAACTGTCTTCGTCCCAGCGCGGTAAGGCGGTAATACTTGGCGCGCTGATTGTTCTCCGATACGCCCCACTCTGCAGTGATCCATCCCTCCTGCTGTAAACGCTGCAGCGCAGGATAAAGAGACCCATGTTCCACCTTGAGAGTTTCTTCCGACATGCGCTCAATGGACTTCGCGATGCCGTGCCCGTGAGTCGCTCCCCAACGCAACGTACGAAGAATCAACATGTCGAGCGAACCAAACACCAGTTCGATTCGATCTGCGGATGGCTTCTTTCCCATGGTGGCAGTCAATCTACCTCACAGGAGGTAGATCGTCAACTACTTTGCCCGCGAGGTTCCGCGACCGCCCCGGGGAGAAATGGCAGGCTTCTCTAATTTGTTACTTGAAACGATCTCGGCTTTTTGCTTGAATCATCCCCACTTCTGGGGGTCGCTTTGAAAAGTTACAGCGCCATAGGCTATCTGGTCATCGTCTTCTACATGCTGGCTTGCATGTACTCCGCTCCTGCTCACCTGGGACCGTGGGCTGGTCTGTTCATCGGCACAGCCTATCTTGTCTTTTGCTGGTTTCTCTGTGGGCTGTATCTGGCCGACATTCTTCACCTCGGGATTGCGCATCGTTCCCTCGACTACAAAGAGTGGTTTATAAAATTCGTCGCTATCTTGAACAACACCATCGGACTCTACGTCAACCCGATTACATGGGTGAATCGTCATCGCTTGCATCACAAGAATTCTGACCACGATGGCGATCCCAACAAACTCGATGGCGACGGTTTTTGGCGAACCATGTATCTCTGCGCAAAGCCCTATCGGTGCGTTGAAGAGCTTGCAGGCGACGACATCCTGAAATCTCCATCGATGCGGTTCGTCGCCAGTCCGATTTTTGCCGTTGTTGTGCAATCCTTAAACTTTTATCTGTTGTGGAAGTTGGTCGGGTCGCTGAAGTTCACTCTCGTAATGTGGGTGGGTACGCGGATCTTTGCGGTGTGGGTCAATATGATCCAGAACTATTGGACCCACACTCGATCATTTGGATACCGCCGGTACAACGATGAGCACGACAACGCGATGAATATTGGCGAATGGTTGCCGGTCACGGCAACCTTCAGTGCGTGCCTGCAGAACAATCACCATCACTATCCAACACTGTTGCGGCTAAGCCACCACGAATCCGAGTACGACTTTGGATTCCTAACTGTGAAGGTGATGAAATCTCTTGGTTTGGTCAAAGCTACGACACGAGGCGGCATCGTACCGAACGACGTTCCACTCACCGCGCTAGATTTTTAGGCGGCTCTTGTTGTGGAGCGTAAAAGGCGCAATTGTCTGTCCGAGAAAGCCGGGCGCAAGTTCTTCTCCGTCCAAACCATAGCGTTCCGGCCAGTGGGCAGGATAGAAATAAGTCCCAAAGATCCTATCGATCCAGGGAAAGTGGATGGCAAAGTTCTTATCGATGCCTTCTTTTTGCGAAGTGTGGTGCCAGTGGTGATATCGCGGCATCACCAAAAACTCTTCCAGCCATTTCGCATTCGGACCAAAGTTGCAGTGCGTCCAAGTCGCGTGAAGCGTAACGAAGATCAGGTACGCCAGCAGAATCGACTGCGAAAATCCAAGCATCAGCGGTGCAAGAATAAATCCGCGCACAAGCGTGTCGTCAACAAAATGCGAACGCGATCCCGCAATCCAATCCAGCGCCTTCGACGAATGATGCACCGAATGAAAGCGCCAGAGGAACGGCACCTTGTGCAATGCCAAATGGATGAAATATTCCGCGACGTCCGCAACCACAACCGCCAGGAAGAATTGCAGGAGCCAAGGCAGCCGGGCGATGAGATGTTGAAGCGCCGGAACTCCCAAATACTTAACAGCCTGAGTTGCTGGCAACAAAACCAGAAAAGACAAGATCTGTATCGGCAGATGGGTGGACATGAAATAGATCACGTCGATCGTCCACTCCTTCCTGAAGGTTCCCTGTTCCGGATATTGTGGCCAGAGTCTCTCCAGCGGCACGTAGATAATTGCCATCAAGAGCATGTCCAGCAAAAACCAGTCCAGGCCGATTGCGGGTCCATCGCGCAGCGGCTGGCTGATCTGGACCGTAGATCCTCCCAGAGCCGTTGCAGCGGTCGCGAGCAGCATTCCCGTGAATGCCAGAGTTTTCTTCTTGCGCACAATCGAAGAAATGATTCCGAACACCACAGCCGCCACGATCAGGCACTCGATTGAGATGCGCATCACGTGCATCGGGTAGTAAGCGCGCATTTCCGGAGAGGTAAGCAGCTGAGGAAAGTGCAGGCACAAGACCGCACCGAATGAAAGGGACCCAAAGAATGCGGACAGGATTCCGCTCCACCAACCGCTCCCAAAACCAGTCGATTCAGCATCACCAAAGAACTGATTGATTCTTTCCTCGATCACGATGCCTCCTGGCTTGAGCCTCTCCAAACGTTCGAAATCACGGTGACGGCGACGATTGACGTAGCGTGAGCAGTTCCTCACAGCAGGTCGGTCAATCTTTCTATTTTTGCTTGGATCCCCGCTAGAGATTCTAGGATGACACAAAATGGCGAACAAGCTTGCTTTGGTAGCCAGACCAGTTCGTGGATAACGAAAGTTACCTCACTCGACCGCGCCGAGTTCTCTCAGCAGGTCCACTGTTTTCCTTTTAACATCGCCTCCAAACAGCAGCGAATATCCAAGGACAGTGCACTCGACGAATTCGCCGGGCCGTTCGTAATCTCCGGGTAGCTTCACTCGAAGCGTGAGGTCTGCGCCGCGATCAGTCAGTAGCTGAACGATGGGAAGGCCATCATCGTTAAACTGCGTCGCAGCGTGGAAGATAGGCGTCTGCCCGCCGACTCCCGAATTATTCACCGATGAACGGGCGTTGACATCAGCTCCGCGGTCGAGGAGCAGTTTGGCGGCGTCGAGGATGCCGAACTCCGCGGCCACGTGGAGCAATGTCCCTCCCTCGAGAGTGAGCCGGCGGCCCCCCGTCATCCCACAGTCAAGTTCGGAAAAGCGCTTGGTCAGTAATGCGGGGTCCGCGTCAATCCGATCTGCCAATTCATCCAGCCGTCCGCGCAGCAGTTGCAGCACGGGCGGCGAGTCATACTTGGTCTCGCCACCCGAATTGATCAAAACGTCAATGCAGGCGCTCAAACGTTGCGCAGAACGTGCGTAAGACGAAATCAGATAGTCGAGTGCCGTGCCGGGAAATGGATCTCCCATTACACTCTGGTGCGGGTTTCGACAATTCGGATTTGCACCGTGGTCGAGCAGCCATCCCAACGCGGCGGGATCCATAGACTCGCAGGGGGCGAACACAATGGGAAAATGCCCGTGCCACAGTGCGTTCACATCGGCGCCGTGCGCCACGAGGAGTTCCATCATCGGGATGCGGTATCCATTCAGGGCGGCTCGCATGAGTGGGCCGTCGCCTCCCTGATGCACATCCGAGCCATGGTCGATCATCCATTCGGCGATCGCGAGTCTCACCGGGCTCGGCGGCTCCCACGGCACGCGGCATTCTGCTACCCAGGTGAGCGGCCCGTCCTTGCCGTAGCCGAGCGGAGCAGAGTGCAAAGCTGGATTGCGCGTCAACAGATCCTTCACGCGGACAACATCATTCGTGTCGATCGCTTGCTTGAGCTGACCGATCTCTTCGAGCGATTCAACGTGAGTTTTCAGCTTCGTCCAGCTTGCAAACCCGTACAGTCGCGCAATCTGGAACTGCGCATCGGCGATGGACGTTGCCGCCCCGCTTTTCAGCCGGTCCTTGGCCTGGTCCTTGAGATGTCTGAGATTCGGGTGTTCGGGGAGACTGCGTTGCACAGCCCTTTGATCAGTCGACATAGCGACCTCCTTTCAAAAATGCAACGCCCGCCGTCCGCACATCGGGCTGAAAGAAGGTTGCGAAAACAGTTCTCTGGGAGGTGGGCTTCTACCCTTTCCGCGGACCGGGTGCGTCCTCTACGCCAAGCCAATCCTACCATGAGAAAATGCTGCGCGGAGGCGAGCATCATGGTGCACACAGTCGTGGATGGAACCTTCCGGCAAACCAACCTGACCAACGAATCGTCCGAATATCTGGCCAAGCGCGAAGAGCTTCGCGTTGCCGAAATTGAGCTTATGCGTCAGCGCGAGCGCGTGGCCGAAATGCGTCGCAATCTTCCTAAGGGCGCTCCTGTTCAGAACTATCAGTTTGAAGAAGGACCACGCGACCTCGAAGCGGGCGATGCGACGGCGCGCACCGTCCCACTTAGCGAGCTTTTCACCGGGCCCAACCGTTCGCTCGTGATCTATCACTTCATGTTTGGGAAAAGACAGACGAAAGCGTGCCCCATGTGCACCGCATGGATCGACGGCGCGAATGGCGTCGCCCATCATCTCGCGCAGAATCTAGATTTCGCTGTCGTGGCTGCCGCCGATCTGCCAACTCTGCGCCTTTATGCTCGTGGGCGCGGTTGGGACAAATTGCGCCTGCTGAGCGCGGCAGCTAGTTCTTTCAAGTACGATTTCGGAAGCGAGGATCGCGAAGGCCGTCAGGACTCGACTATTTCCGTTTTTACCCGGGACGCCGATGGCACAGTGCATCACTCTTACACTGCCCATCCCTGGATGGCGACCGACATTCCGGAGCGTGGCATCGATTTGCTTAATCCGATCTGGCACTTTATGGACCTGACTCCACAAGGCCGCGGCGATTGGTACGCCAGCCTTGCGTATGGAACCAAAGTCGCCTAGCTCAAAATCCTGGGACGTTCTCGACTCGCGATTCCGGGGTGTCCGACTTGTGGCGCACAACCTTGCCCATGGGAGGGAACGCGCCTCATTGCGTCACATTACCTTCTTAGGTGAGATAATCGCCCGTTCTTGAGTGGGCAACTGCTGGAGGAACTGAAGTTTGTCCCTTGTTCATTGAGGAGCGAACCGTGATTCGGCCCCTTGTTGTTATTAGCTGTTTGATTTGCTTTTTTTCTGGCGTCGCGGGCAGTTCCGAAGCGAGCGATTCTCATGTGACTGCGCTTCGCGAGAACTGGTTCATCCAGTCTTCGGCCAACGTGCAGGCCAATGGAGCCGCGATTTCAACCGTCGGCTTCCCGTCAACAGATTGGTATCCAGCCACAATTCCCGCCACCGTTCTGAGCGCGCTGGTCGATGACAAGGTTTATGCCGACCCTTACACCGGGATAAACCTGCGCTCGATCCCCGGTACGACGTACCCGATATTCGAGGATTTTTCAAACATCATGCCGCCGCCGGACAGTCCGTTCCGGAGCTCGTGGTGGTATCGAACGGAATTCAAGCTGCCCGCGGATTACAAAGGAAAAGTGATATGGCTAGGCTTCGATGGAATTAACTATCGCGCGAACATTTGGTTGAACGGCGTGCAGATCGCCACTTCCGAAAATATTGCAGGGACCTGGCGTCTGTTTCAGCTCGATGCCACGGCGGCAGCCAAAACCGGTGAAATCAATGCCCTCGCCGTCGAGGTGTTTCCTCCCCAGCCGCACGCTCTTGCGATTACGCTCGTTGACTGGGCCCCCATGCCTCCCGACAAGGAGATGGGAATCTGGCGTGATGTACATGTTTTCACAACGGGACCGGTGATTTTGAGAGCACCGGCCGTTTTGACCAAACTCAATCTGCCCGCGACCGATGAAGCATCTCTCACCGTCCGTTCAGAATTGACCAACGCTAGCCAAAGCCCGCTTGATGCCGTCCTGAAAGGGCGTATTGAAAATCTCAACTTCGAGCAATCCGTTCACCTTGGGCCATTCGAAACGAAGACGGTGCGCTTCACGCCCGACCAATATCCTCAACTGAGAATCTCTCATCCACGCCTTTGGTGGCCAGCACAAGTTGGCAATCAGGAACTCTACCCAGTCGACCTAGCGGCAGAAGTACAGGGCCAACTCGCCGACTCCGCTCACATCCGCTTCGGAATTCGCGAGGTCACATCGACGATCGACGAAAAGGGTCACAGAGTTTTCCAGATCAACGGCAAGAACATCCTTATCCGTGGAGCCGGGTACAGCTTTGACATGTTGCTGCGATCGTCGCCCGAAAGACAGCAACAGGAACTGGAATACGTCCGCGATCTAAATCTCAACGCGGTGCGACTTGAAGGCAAGCTGGAGAATGATCACTTCTTCGACCTTGCCGACCAGATGGGCATTATGGTTCTGCCAGGCTGGTGCTGCTGTGACCAATGGGAGAGCTGGCCGGCTTGGGACAAGGAGAACAGGCTCATCGCAGCAGATTCGATGCGCGATCAGATTCGCCGCCTCGAGAGGCATCCCTCGGTCATCGCGTTCTTGTATGGCAGCGACTTTGCTCCTCCGCGCGAAGTGGAGAAGGTGTACCTGGGAATCATGCGCGACTTGGAGTGGCCAAATCCATCGATCTCCTCGGCAGGTGCGAGAACGACAACCGTCGGGCCCAGCGGCGTGAAAATGACCGGACCTTACGAATACGTTCCACCGATATTCTGGTACGTCGATACGCGCCATGGCGGCGCATTCGGGTTCAACACTGAAACCAGCCCAGGTCCGGCCATCCCTCCAGTCGAAAGCCTGCGGAGAATGCTGCCGCCAGATCATCTGTGGCCAATCGATTCCGTCTGGCAATATCACGGTGGCGGAATGTCGCACACGCTCAACGTGTTCACCGAAGCGCTCGATCAACGTTACGGCCAATCGAAGTCTGTTGAGGAATTCGCGCTCAAGGCGCAGATCCAGGCATATGAAGCCCACCGCGCCATGATGGAGGCGTACGGGCGCAACAAGTACACTTCCACGGGAATCATTCAGTGGATGTTGAACAATGCGTGGCCCAGCATGATCTGGCACCTGTACGACTGGTATCTGCGGCCTGGCGGATCCTATTTTGGCGTGAAGAAAGCATGTGAACCGCTGCACATCCAGTACTCGTACGACGACCGTTCGATCGTGGTCGTCAATTCGTATTACGAGCCGCTGGCAAATCTCAGAGTGACCGCCAAGGTTTACAACCTTGATATGACAGAGAAGTTTTCGAAGCAAGTCGACATCGGCGTCGGACCCGACAGCAGCACTCGCGTCTTCACACTACCGGTTTTGCCCGGTCTGAGTTCGACTTATTTCATTACGCTCGCCCTTGAGTCTGACGGACAACTCAAGAGCCAAAACCTTTATTGGCTGTCGACTCGTGAGGAGACACTCGACTGGAGCCGGCAGGAACTCGATAGCAGTGGTCAATATGACATTTCGACATGGACTCCCACGAAATCCTCCGCCGACTATACGTCTCTGAATAAACTGCCGCGAGTCGACCTGGATGCCACCGCGCAGTACAGGAAGAACGGCGAGAAGAGCAGCATGATTGTTACCCTTCACAATTCTTCGTCCGCCCTGGCATTTGCAGTCCACCTCAAAGTAAATCGGTCCTCGGAGCGGCGGGTGAGCCGCGAAGGCGAACGCGACGACGAGATTCTGCCGGTGTTATGGCAGGATAACTACGTCTCTCTGTTGCCTGGAGAAACCCGCCAAGTCACTGCTTCTTTTCACTCACTGAAAAACGACAATTCGATCCCCACAGTCGATATCGATGGATGGAATGTCAACCGACAGACAGTGGAGGTACGGCAATAATGGAGCCCCATATGCCAATCGATGCGCATCGTCAGGATCTGGAGAGAGTTCTGCGCGTCGTGCAGGATACTCCTGCCATCGATCGTGAATACATAGCTCCTCGCGAAGAATTCCAGGCGCGCGTTCGCCGCGTCAACGACGCTTTGCAAAGTCACGGGCACATCGTTGGTCTTGTCTTTTCTGACGAGCACTATGCGGGAGATGTTCCCTACCTCGGCGGAAATACGAATATCTCCATTGAGCAAGTCGCGGGGGTGATCGGCCCTAACGGATTTCACGTTGTCGCGGGTCTGGAGGGCGGGTATGTGGCAGAGCAGCTCGCGGACCGCGCTGGGGCGATCGTTCACAAAGTCGAACTGCTGCAATTGGCCGACGAGAAATACCCGATCCGGGCCGAGCGTCTCGAAGATGTCATTCAAGCAGCGGCGGGCAAAGACGTGGATCATATCGCATTACTTACGCCGCGCCAGGTGATTCCCGCGGGCCTCGTCGAACACCTGCAGACAATTTATGGGCGAGACGGAGTTGTCGACGCGCAGGAACTCTACTTCCGGGTGAAGTACGAAAAGAGCGAAATCGAGATGCGGCTGATCGCCGACGCTTGCGTCATCGCCGATGCCATGCTCAGCGCGATGCTTGCCGTTCTTCGACCGGGCCGTTTAGAGACTGAGGTTGCAGCGTGGGGTGCATGGGTAGGACGCATGCTGGGGTCCGAACGCGACGGTTTCCAGATTATGGTGGGGGCCAACACCGCGAACCGAACCTTGATCGGGCCCGCACTCAATCGCCGCATCAACGAAGGCGATTGGGTTCATCTCGGAGTCGCTCCGAAGCGGGACGGATTGACGTCGTGCATTCGCCGATCGGTCATTGCCACTGACTCTTCGCAGAAAGTCACCCCCGAACAAAAGTATTGGTTCGACCTGGTGGAGAAAGCTTATGAGGTAGGAGAGGGCGCTTATCGCGAAGTCGCAAGCCGGCAGTTGCCAGCCAGAGTGCAGGAACAGGCTCTGGTCGACTTCTTTGCCCAAAGGTCCGATGAGATTTCCAAACGCATCGGAAGAAAGATCGATCTTGCGGCTCAG